>Ga0163109_10000627_pt1 | contig 28218 bp, 48 predicted proteins | sample CRUFie1St13metaG_FD_108704 | JGI IMG/M metagenome (GOLD analysis project Ga0163109, IMG submission 108704) | Marine microbial communities from the Costa Rica Dome - CRUD Field 142mm St13 metaG | ecosystem: Environmental > Aquatic > Marine > Oceanic > Photic zone | place: Costa Rica: the Eastern...
AGTAGGTGCAAGCACGGCTTTAACATCTAATTCGAAGATGTTCGGAGTGACGTTAGTGTTATTAGCGAAAGATAAAAATGTGGCTGCGTTGCCAAAAACAAAACTACCAGAGCTGAGATCTACGAATGTACCTGACTCGTTTCCAGTTGGTATATTGCGATTAGAGGATCTAGTAAAAATGTTAGAAGGGATCGCATCGGACCCACTATTTTGTAACGTCCCCGCAGTTATAGCGCCTAAGTCTGCGGTAATAGCAGAAAGCTCATTTACGGTAATTTTGTTGGCAGTTACCGCACCGTTTGCAATTTTTACCTGTGTGACAGCGCTGTCTTCGATCTTCCCTGTAGTAACTTCTCCATCGGCAATGTCGTTTTCTTTGGTTCTAACGGATGTGCCAGTAAAGCTGTTCGTTTTGGCTGACTCATTACCTGAAGAGTCCATTGAGCTTAACCAAAAATATTTGGTTTTCGGGCTAGCCTCGCCGTCCGTAAGCGTATAAACGAATGTTTCGGCCCTAGTTTTTACTCTTGTCGCTGTGCTTAGGTTGTCAGTGTCATTGTAATAAACGAGTGTGAGTGCTAAATCTGGATCAGGAGCTTCGTCCCACTCAACTGTTATGTTGCGAATTCCGCCTGTTGTTGTTGGGTTAGTGGGCACTGACGGAGCAGTATCGTCACCATCAACTTGCTTGCTAGTTGTAACGAAGTTACTTGCTACATCAGCACTATTGATGGCCCGCACTCGTATGTCATAAGTAATCGGGTTTGTGTAATTAATTTGTACAGGACTGATCGCATATTCAACCTCTGTTGTAAACGCGACCTGATAAGCAGTATCTGTGGTTTTTTTCCATTGCACCTCATATTCTTTAACAAACTCATCGTCAGAAGCCGTCCAAGTTACAATTACGCTTGGCTGCAAAATACCGTCACCACCTACTATCGTGTTTTCAGCGGCGCTCAAATTTGTTGGCGCGTCAATTTCGAAGATCCCAGAAAATGTTGACTCAAGATTGTCTGGCTCTTCTGAGCCTTGCTGAAACGTATAAATGGAGTTGTTATGCTCAACTAATGATAATCCTACTTCGCCATCATCTTGCATTTGCAAATTAGACACGCGCATTAGCTGTCGAGCGGCACCAGTCCATCCTAAAGAAGGGTGCTCAAGACGCAAAACATCACCTACGGCAATATTAAGGGCTTCAGAGGTAGCTGTTAGTTTTACCGCGTTGACGTTCTTGCGGCTTGCCAAACAGATAACTCGAGCAAGCTCACGCGCCGCATAATGGCTTGTGATCGTGTTGCACTGAACCTCTTTTATTAACTCCTCGTCATTGTCCTCTGCTAAGAAGGTGAGGTAATCGCTTGTCGATACGGTGCTTTTTTCTGGGAACATGACGCTATCTTGTTGCCAGTTTGCATTAGGGTTGGGAAAGTTGACTATTACTCTATTGAAACGCTTGCCTTTACCTGACTGTTGGACCGTTATGTCTGATGTGATGTTGTCAGGGGCTAGGTCAAAGGTTGAGGAGTCGACGGTGTATGCCTCATCGATGATCAACCCATATTTGCCCTCAGAGTACGGCATGAGGCCGCGCATGCCTTGCAGCATTTCTTTTACGTTGCTAAATATTGTTTTATTAGTATCAAGCCGTGCATTGCATTCAAGTAAGTGAACCGTAGTTCCCGCGCCGAAAAATGGGGTGACGGTATAGGAAGCGTCATCGCAAGAGTCAGCCGCCGTCTGGAAGCCGGCCCTTCCGGTTGTGTCATCAATCGCTGATGTAGGCAGACCTTTACCATATCGCGTGTTAGTAAGGTAATCGCGCAGACACAACGCTGGGTTGTTTGAGAATGCAGTTGTTGAATCACGCGGGTCAAAAACTTTGCGCCCCTTGACAATACATTTAATGTCAGGAATACCACCATGCTTATCTTTGTCATGCTGAATGCGCAGTGCAAGATATGCGACGCCCTTTAGCTTATGACTAGTAGTCCATTCAGACTGCTCTGCCAAGATAGTTGAGTAAGTATGGCTTGCTCCCTCAACTTGACCCGTGTCTTTACCGAGAAATTTTTGAACCTTTATTTTGTTACCGTAAAAGCTGTCGCTGCGACTCGTCAGCACTGAGCCATTGCTGTCAAACTGTATGAGGCGATCATTGATGTAAATGCTTTCGATGGCCTCAATCTCTCCTTCGCAAAGCGCAAGAGCAATATACAAATATTTGTTTTTATTGCCGCCCGTCGCAATGTAAACGCGAACGCCGCCAACCTTGCGACGACCATAAACAACGGGCAGTGCTGCTACGTTAGACTGCTTATTAACGAGTACAGCGGGGGCTTGGTTTTCAATATCGTCAAAGTCAACGCCCGTTAAGAAACCAATCATGTCTCCTAAAAAATCAGTGATCGGCTTGAATAGTTTGCTTAAAAAGCCCATTACTTTTTACCCCATCGCAAATCGCGCACTGTCTTAGCGGCAAAATCAAAGCCCTTGTCACTTGGGAAAAAGCGTTGATGTGAGTTTGTGTTTGTGCGTCTGCCGGCTTTTTTTTCAAAGTCCGCCCAATGGCTTGCCACTTCAATAGACACCTCTGATGTGCTGCTTGATTCTCTTATTTCAAAGCGCGTCATTCGACCGTCAAATGCCAACATAGGCGAACCTATAATTGATCCACTTGCGCTGATGGCGGCCTTATAAAATTGCACTGATCTGTTGACATAGTCATTAGTCAGCATCAGCGTTATGTAGGTCTGTTCAACGCCTGACAAAGTAATCGTAAGAGTGTTTACTCGTAGATCCCTAGTTTCCTTGGGTGCGCCTATGCTAAGTAAGTGATCACTAGCGCTATAAGTGTTGGAGCTGTAAACAATATCGTGAGCATAATCGGTGAGACGAATGCCGCTTCCAATATCCATAAACAGTAGGCTGCAGAGATTAAAATCATCTTTCGCAAGCTCCGTTATGAGCGATGAGTCTAAACCTCTAGGCATCAGAGCACCTCAATAAAGTCCACTTCAAAATTGTATCTATCAAATCCTGACAGCGCCCATTCTTGAGCGTCACTTTCAAGTCTGACCTTAAACGGCACATTGTTATACGTAACGGCATTATTATCAGAGACCGCGCTTACGAGGCTTGGCTGTATGTTGAGCGTGCCCGCTCCATTGAGATCAGCCGTCACCATGTAAACCTTGTCATGGCTGGCAAACTTTACAAAGTCACCTGCTTTTATAATTCCGGTACTGCCATCCACTGCAATCGTGTTGTCGCCCGCCGAGTGCGCACCGTTTACGAGCATCGTTCCGGTTGCTGTGCCTCTGGTATCGCTAATGACTGGAGGCACTACCGTAAAATCCTCTTTTGAGCCGCCCTGCTGTATAACAAAAGCGTACACAGTAGAAAATTCATCACGGGTGAGATCGTTGTACTTGCCTTTGAGCGCCCATCGTTGCGCCCCTAAGCTGCGCACTTGAGTACGACCGTTGCGCGTTTCTGTGCGAAAATTACTGTAGCGAGCGGTTACCTCGACATTTGCAAATTCTGGATCAGTTGGATAACTCATACTAACGAAGTCCTCCCGCTGTCATTAAGGGCATCATTGATGACGCTAATTATTAGCGATCTACGCTCTACTAATAACTCATCAAAGCCTCTTGTGTCATTAGCTTGGATAGCAAAATTTACGTTGGCTGTTCGGCTGACCATTTGAGGCTGCTGATTGCCCCGCAACGCCTCATTAGGCGTGATCTTGCCAGCCATGCTACCCATGGTTAAAACCTCTGGCCCTCTTTCACCCACTACGTAACTTTCTCCTGCCCGCACCTGTCCACCCAGCGCACGTCCGGAAAGCGACTGAGCGGCCATTTGTACGCCCTGAGCAAGGATTGCGGCGGCGGCGGCTGCACCAAGGGCGGGGCCAACAATAGGAATTGACGCAAGAGACTCATAAGCGCCCATTGCCGCGCTGTATGATTTGCTGACAATTTCCTTGGCGCGGTCACGCTTCTCTTGATCCATTAAGCCCGTTGTGACGCGGTAGGCTGCTTTCTCTTTTTCGCTCCTGCCTTTGAGGAACTGGTCTTCGATCGCGGCGAGGCCTTCGCGCTGGGCTTTGCGGCGCTCTGCTTCTTCGGCGTCACGGGTTTCTTGGTCGAGGGCTTCGATTGCCCTTTGATCTTCTTCAGCTTGATAAGCCGCTTCATTTTCCTGATGAATTCGCTCACGCTCCGCTTCAGCCATATCACGGCGTATCTGAGCCCTCTCTTCTTCACCTGCCCTTTCGATTGCTGTTTTTGCATCTTGAAACTCCTGTTCAGTAATAAGTTTTGCGGCAAGATCGGCCTTTATCTGTGCTAAACGATCCGCCTCACGATTACGTGATTGTGCTAAGGCGTCATCATCTAACCTTGCCATCTGCTCTGCGTTAGCCTGTGCAGCGGCTTTATCTCGCTCCCGCTGTTTTTCTTGACGTTTTGCCTCAGCTGCCTCTGCCTTTTGACGTGCTTCATCTAGCTTCGCTTGTTTAGCAGCCTCAATGCGGGCTGATTCTTCTGCCGCAGCCTCCTCCCGAGCCAGTCTATCTGCTTCCTGCTGCGCACTAACCGCCTCAGCCTCATCATGAATTTGCTTCACAATGCCGCGCTGTCGCTCTTCTTCGGCTGCTATTTTGTCAAGAATTTCTTTGCGTTGATCTACAAAAATTTCAGGAGTCAGCGCAAGCTGTTGCTGTAACCTCAACAACTCTTCATTACTGGCCTCAAGCTGTAGGTCAAGACCGGCTGTACCGTTTAACAGGTTGATGGAGTCGGCGAGGTCTTGGATGCTGGCTGTAATAGCGCGAGTAACATCGTTAATCAGGCCGCCCGTTTCACCTCTTGTAAGTGATAAGAAAAACTGATCTACCGTGTCGCCAAGATTAGAGAAAGCTCCATCAAGCGTTGCAGCACGCTCTGACATTGCTGTAGAAAAATCTGTCTCACCAATAGCTAACAAAAAGGCTTGTATTTCTTCAGCGCTCTTGCCGATAGTTGTCGTCTTGCCTCTAAAAGTGAGGCTAACGGATTCCGATTCCTGCCGCGCCTTTATGCCAAAATCTAATAGGCGCTCAAATTGCATAGTAGAGGCGTCAGCTACCGCCTCAATGAACTGCATTAGGTCTTTACCCATAGCTGATGCGGTATTGCCGTAGGAGCGTAATGCTCTCTCTGATGGATCTAGTCCAAGCGCTTGCAGCTTCACAAAGGCGTTTGACACCTGCTGCAGATCAAAAGGCGTTGTTGCGGCAAACTGCTGTATCTGCGTAAATGCTCGAGCAGCGTTTTCTGTGCTGCCAGTCATTGTGATAAGAGATGCATTAATTACATCAAACTCTCGAGCGACCTCAAGAGTCTTTTGCGCTCCAGCAATCAAGCCTATCGCGGCTGCGGCACCTCGAGCGGCCTTTGCTAAATTATTGAGGCCTTTCCTGCCCTTTTCATTTTCACGATTATTGCGCCGTTGCTGCTCTTCTTGATCTTCCTGCTCATCAGTTAGGTATTCATAGTCATTTGCCGCCTCGCGAGAAGCGGCCCCCAAACGCTGCAACATACGCTCTGCACGAGCTAGATCAGATGTGTCGGCCTTAAATTTAAGGGTTGCTATTTCAGTGGCCATGTCGGAGTCACCTCACGAAATTTCGCTAATTTTACTATAGCTTCCGTTTCCCAAGGTAACAGATAATCGCCCGTCATGCGGCAGTAGGCGTCTATCTCAGTGAACGTGTACTCCGAAAGCAAGCCATATACATGCCAACAATGATCAAACTCAGGACCGGAGGTTGGCGCTGCTAACAAATCAGCGGGGGTTTTGCCGGTCGTCTTTTTTACCTGTTGCCATGTATCCCACCGGCTGACCTTGGATTTTTCTGGCATTGAGTGCGCCCACATTGACCAGCGCCCAAACTCAACAAACTCCGTAATCAGCCTTTGGTAAAATTTACCCGCTCACCACAATAATCAAGAATACGATCTACGTTGACAGGAGACTGTGACAACAAGTCACGGCACTGCTTTTTACTGTACTTGACTGGCTCACCATCACTAGTTATGCCGCCCCAATCTTTAATAAGATCGACCGCCATATCAACATCGAGGGGCAAAAAGTCATAGCTCTCTAGATCCTCGCCCTGCTGTCGTAGTGTTATCAGCTTGTTACGCTGTGTGCGTTTGGCCAATCGGAATGCGGGGCTGTCTGGACCCTGCACAATGACATACGCATCGGATACTTTGCCATCAGCAGAAAGCAAAAAACACTGAGAGCCTTCTTCGTGACTCTCAGCGGTCTTGAGATCGTTAATCTCCATTACGCGGTGCTACGAGTAATTTTGATATTGCTTTGATCTGTAGTGTCGTAAAGACCCACAAAATCCATAGCTACTGTGATAGCGCCCTCGCCAGCCACATCGGGCTGACCAGAATTGTACTTCACATTGCTTACGTCAATCGTGTAGTCATTGCCATCCAAGTCCGTCAGGACAAGAGAGATAGAGCTAGACGTTTCATTTACGAACTTCTGAAACAAGGTTTTACTTTCAAAGTAAGTAGTCAATGAGCCTGTAACTCTTGACTTTCCAATCGCTGGCCGGTTGGTTGTCGCGCTACCTACGCTAAACAGCGGCTCAATGCCGTTTTCAAGCGTAAGCTCTAACGCGGTAACTGTAGCGATAGTTGATCCGCCCTCACTGATTGACCCAGTAAATGAGTCAAACGGTGTTTCACCAGCGTCAGCAGCGTAAGTTGAGCCAGTTACCTTTGAGGTATTAAGGCTCATATCTTTGCCGATCCAACCGATTGACAGTGTAACCATTTGATTGGGCGCTACACTCAGTGAAATGCTGTTTACTTCACAGCCGGTAAACCTGTGATATTCCACAGTAGCCAAATCACCAAATTCACGCTCAAGTGTAAATGAGCGTCGTGTTGTTCCTGCTTTAAGAACGTCAGTTGCCCAAGAGCCACAAAGCGCAGCCTCTAAGATGTCATCAAAAGCGCCGTACTCTAGCTCTGATGTAACGTCACCATTAATTGATTTGTTGCCATGTCTGAAGTCCTCTACCTGACGATCACCACGCAGCTTTTCACTTTCAATAGCGTCCTTTGTCATGGCGAGCGTTGTGCCTGTATGAGGCAGCGGCTTGTATGAAGGGGTTGATGGGGTAGTGCCGTATGTAGACTCGGCAACGTAATGAAGGCTGTGCTGAGCACCGTTTGCAATAGTCATGATCGCGCCTCTGTATATGTATAGAAATTTACTGTTACCGGAATGGAATACCACGCCGAATCCGTCTCAAGCGGGCTGCCAATACTGACTGCCCTTACTCGCACTTTGACCCCATTGTACGTCAAAGTGGTTCCGCGTTTGAACAAATCGCCTAGCGTGTCAAGTTGCGATGGCCTACCGCTCCCCTTGGGAACAACAAGCGACAGCCTATATAGGCCGGTTGTTAAGTCTTTACCATTGTCACCCATGCTCGCTTGCTGAGTTTCAGAAGGCAAGAAATTTGCACGTATATATGTCGTGCCCGTTTCCGGCTCATACGGGATGTTTGGAAACGCAATCGGTGTTCCTGTAAGCGTTGACAGCTTTGTATCAAGCGCTGCTTGTATATCGTTGAAAAACGTAGACATCAGCCAAGCTCCACCAAAAGCGCGTTCACTGCATTACCAAGCATGCCCTTTCTTTCCTCTTGCTCCTCAGCGTAATCAAGGTTGTTTGAGAAGTAAAAGGTATCCCCAATTTCCATGCTCATGATTTTAGCATTGGCCTTGCCGATAGGGGTGCTTTCTGAGCTAACACCAAGCTCTCCTTGCGCATAGTCTGTTGTACTCACCTGCCAGTTACTTCTTAGTCGGCCAGTGTCAACAGGCGTTGCTTGAATAGTTCGTGTTGCTATTCCCAGCAAAGTGCCTCGCATCTTCTTGTCCAGATGTCCAAGCACATTGGTCAGAGCTTGCTCTACTGTTTGCGTCATTTACGGACCTGCAAATTCACTGCCATGGTTGTGTCAGCCGGTCTAGTTGGCTGCACGGCAATCACCCTATAGGTTTCACTGTCCAGAACTACAGTATCGCCAACCTCATAGGCATGCCCTTGCGCAAGAAGCCTTCTGTCTGACTGCAGAATGGATTCGCCATTTACTTCGCTTTCGCTGTAATTGAAAACGCAAGCATACTTATTGAACGTGCTTGTAGTATTTGTGGTTTTACCCGTTGCTGGAGCAAAAGCGCCCTCGTTTGTTCGGGTAAAGGTAAGCTCTACGCCAAAACTCTCAATGAGCGCATTAGCACTTTGTTCCAGAGGGGCGTAATCAAAGCTCATGCTCTATACACTGCGTTCCGCGGTTGTACTAACTTGCGAACCGCGTGTGTAAATGCTGGCGTGGTTTTACGCATGCCCGCATTGCTTTTGTAAGAAACTGAAATATCACCAATGGTTTCTGTAACGGTGGCTCTGCCCTGCTCTTTGATAGGGCTGTTGCCGTCAAGCTCCATTTTGATTGCTTCATATACAGCGGCTTTCACCTCTTTTGGAATGGTGTCTGCCTCTATGTAGTAGCCATCTATATACACATAATCACGGGGCCACTGAAGCGCTTGAGTTTCCTCATGCTTTTGCCCAAGAAACACCAAGGACTCAAAAAAATCCATTGCTCTCAGGATGCCTTCTTCAATGCGGCTAGTGCTATGTGTGTGTGAGATGCCTCGGTCTGTTGCCCATGTATCCCACTCAGCGGCGGTGACATATGAGTTGGCACCAGTAACCAATGATCCGTCTTCTATGGTGAGCGCCATAATAACCTCGCAAAGGAAAAGGGGGGCATAGCCCCCCGACAATCTTAGCCCATAACAGTGGCAATGAAGTCAGGCTTCCACGCCTTGTAACCCCATGCTGTTGCGACCTCGATCATTGTCTTGCGGTATCCCTTATACATACGGATCTCAAAAGTAAGTCCAGATGTTGGATCAGTTACAGTCTCAGACTCAACTGCCGCGTCACCGCCCTCTGGTACGGCTGGTGCACGAACTGCAAGCTCCATGGCTTGACGGTGCAAAGCAACATTTGCGGTGTAGTTGTTGCCAACAGTAATCGCGTTGTTGTCAGCAATTACAGCTCGCAGACCGGGAGGTCCAATAGCGAAGCTGCCGTTCGCAAGCGCTGTGTTGACAACGTAGGCGTTGTCCGAGTCAGCCGCGAAAGTTACAACATCACCAGCTAGGATTGTGCCAGAGCCGCCATCAGCAGTAATTGTGGTGTCACCGACCGCACCTGCGCCGTTAACCAGCTTTGATGCTCCTGTGCCCTTAGTGTGTGATTGCACCTGTGCAGACTCTTTGATCATCATGCCTTGAAGGTCAAGGAGCGTTCCTTGTCGGAGCAAGTTGGTGCCGCCCGCTTCGTTCGCCTTTTGAAGCTGCGCAAGTTTACGAAGGTTCGCACCAGCAGCTGTGTCCATGACGAAAGAACACTGGCCATCATTAGTAGGCATGCCGTTGTCAACGAGAATACGGCGAGCGTCAGCCAGCAAGTCAAAATTACTACCGAAAGGAGTAGTCCCAGCAGTTCCGACAGCACGTGATGCATTTGTGTATGCCTCTTCAGCCAAATCAGCTTCAATTTCATTTGCGAGGGTACGCATAGCCTGAAGGATTTGGTCGCCGTAAACAGTCTGGAAGCCAATACCGTTGTTAAGGTGCAATACATCCTCGCCAGTGTATGGAATCTGCACTGATCGGCTGTTGTTGATAGTCAGAGTTTTGTTATCAACAGTCTGATCTGTACCTTCTGGGATACTCATAGACTCTGATACATTGACGGCTGTTGCTGCGCGAGTAAAGGACGCACGAATCACGTCACCCTTTGCCACACGCTCTGAGCCGTTTGCGTTGATAGTAATCGATGGGATAAAACCCACCAGCTCACGACCGACTACGTCTGCCGCTTTAAAGGCGTCTGCCGCCAAGTTAGTGAAGGTGTTAGCCATTGCTAATTCTCCTTAATCAATAATTGTCCCGCCGTTTTTGAGGAACATGGCTTTATCCATAGAGGACATTGCCCGCCATTCCTCGCCCGACATTTCGTTTGACCTTTGAGCCTCACCCTCAGTCCTAACAGCCCCACCGCCTTGCGCTTGACTGCCGTCAACAAGGAAATCATAGCTATCTCTAGCCGATCCCTCAAGCTCATCGAGTGTCTGTGCAGACACCTGACCATTGCTATCTAACACCTTTAACTCGCCCTCGACAAGTGTTAAGCGCCCAATTAACTCTTTTTGCAGTAACTCCCCTTTGCGAGAGTCTTTTGTGAGCTTCATGGCAATTTTAGCAGCTGCCTCCCGCTTTTTTGCCTCTTCCCCCTGCTTTACGAAGCTACCAATTTCTGAACGTAACTCCTCAATGCGTTCTGCCATCGCTTTGTTTTCTTGCCGCAGCCTTTCATCGGGATCTTGTGGTTGCTGCTGCATAGTGGATAGCTCTTCATTCGCCTGTTGTAATGTTTTGACCTTGCCGAGCAGCTCACTATTTTTGTTTTTCAGGCCAGTGACCTCTTGCTCAATAATAGGGGCTGCCATTGCTTTGGCTTGATCTTCAATGTGCGCCTGTAATGCTTGACGCGTTTCGTCTGCTAAATCAAGTGTGTCTAAATCCATATTTCGGCCTCGCCTTACCGCCTAGCGGTTATGTAAATAAATCATCATCAATCCCTAGCTCATCAAGGGACAACACATTACCTCTGTCATCAACAAACCTGTCTAATGACAACCTACGTGAGCGAAACAGTTTTGCTCTTGCAGGACCCAGCACTCGATCTTGAAATGCTGGACTTTGCTTTCGTAGCCATTGTGCGTATGTGGTATCACCAGACACATCCGCTTTGACATCACCCTTTGATGGCCGCGTACCTTTTATATCTTTACCTAAGTCAAACTCAGGGTTTACAACGAAAGTAATCGTTGAGCGACAGTTAAAGTGCGCTGGCGGCTTTGGGTTTCTGTCATCAATTTCGTATATTTTGCCATCACGTGAGGCGCAGATCAAAGAGGTTCTGCTATCTAATGTTGCTACCCATTTGTAGCCTTCTAGAATGTCAGTGTTTTGTTTAATCGTTTCATTGCGAGCAGTGTTTGCTGCGTAATTGGTTACTGTCCGCGCAAGCGTCATTGCTCTGCGCTCTTGTGTTGGGGCTATTGCACGTATGGAGTCCGCAATTTCTTCATTAGATGTTCCTAGCAATATACCCTCACGCAACAACGTCTGTACCTTTTCCGCATTCATAACCCCGAAGTCCTCAAGGGCATCACGTATTTTGTATCCCCTAATAGGCTCAATATTCATCACATTGCCGAACACCGCTTGATTCACTTGCTGCGCGGCTATTTGCTCAAAGCGGCTTTCCACTTTCGCTGACATCATCTTGGCTACATAGTTAGCTTCATACTCAGCGAAGCGCTCAAGTTCTGAAATTAGATTTTCAGTATGGCCAGTATTTAAAGTGATAAGGTATTGATAAAGCTCTGAAATTAAAGCGGCATTACGCTGCTGGTTGTCACCAAACGGTTCTGCCTCCATGCGCTCCACCACTGACAAAATGGCGTTACGCACGAACTGAGCGGCCTCATTTTCTCGACCCCTTGCATACCTGAGGACAAAAATCTGGTGTCGTGTCAGTGCGTCTTGAATATCATCGTTTGCCGACACGCTTTGTCTTCTTGGCCTTTTTAGCTGCTGCCGCCTTTTTCTTGCCCGCCTTCGTGTATGGGAATTTTTTTCCGTTTACCATTGGCATGTCATGACCCCTTTTTCCATTTCATTGATTTGCTTTTCGTCTTGCTTGGTGACCACTTTACCTTATCCGCCCACCACGCTGGAGACATTTTACCTCGAGCAATGTTTTTTGCGTGACGCGATTTGAACGCTTTACGCTGCCCTACTGTTTGATTTGTTTTGACGCCCTGTTGACCGAAACGAATTAGCTTGGTTTTGTCGCCCTCTTTGGCGTAAACCATATGTGATTTAGTTGGATGGTTAGGAGTGCGCTTAGGCTTGTTGTAGCCCGACAATCCGTATTTTTTTAGCTTTGGATCAGTCATTTTTTGGCTCGCTTCTTTTTGCGATGCTCTTGTATTTTTTTCCATTGTGCGGCATCAACGGATCTAGCTTTGCCGCCTGTAAGCACTGAGTTTACTCGAGCCATAGCCCATGCAGACGGGCTGACCCCTGGTCTGCGACCAGATGTTACAGCCGCGCCCATGCCTTTGAGGTAAATTGACTTCAACGCGCCGTATGGAGCATTTGCCTCCTTGGCTTTACGCTGTAGCGCTTTTTTTGCCCTATCGTTTATTTTTGCGGCCATATCGTTTCTCGTATGCTTTGGTATGTTTACTTTTCGGCGTTTTTCGTTTCTTGCCTGACGGGGTTTTGTCGCCGGCAAGCGGTCCAGTAACTTGACCTGTTTTTCGCATGCGATCAAGCTGTGCTAGCCGTTTGCGTCTTTGCTCGCCCGTAAGCCCTGCAACGTATTTGGCTGGAACCATATTGCCCGCAGGAGTCTTTACCTTTGCTGGACCACGCTTTTTTTTCATACTGGACTTAAATCCTCTAGCTCGTCGCGCACATCATCAAGGGTGCGCTCACCCTCAATAATGCCAGCAGCCCGCAATCTGTTAAATATGTCCTGATCGCTTATTATCTGTCTATCCATTAGCTGGACCATAGACATAATAAGCTGCGGATCAACAGACTTATCGTAAAATTCTTTGTTGATAATTATTTGGACATCATCTGCTACACCCATAAACTCACCGCACCACGAAATACATTTTTTCAGCGCTGAACTAAGGTTGCCGACAATATCACCCAATACAGAATTTTCAGATGCGAAGCGTATACGCGCACCCTCAGCTGTTTCATTACTCCCGCGATCCGTGATAATACGAGCGCCAATAGCCACCATCTGCTGTTCTTTTGCCTTCATCGCTTCTAATACAAGACTGTTCGCGTTTGGCTGAAGCAACGTCGCGGATCCGGTTTCACCTAACAAGTGACCTGCACGTGAACCTAATTTGATCCCGTCAGGATTGCTTTCCTCAAACTGCTCTGCGCTAAGGCTGGTGGTCAGAAAAAGTGTAGGCTGCCCAGTGATGAAACAGCTTTCCTCATAGTCTGCGCTGTTACGGTAATGAGCGATGTTAACCTCGGCTATGTCCGCTAAGGGCGCGTCATCTACGGTTGAGTCATTGTTTTTTGACCCAACGAACAGAGCAGGAATCTCTGTCCAGCGTGTACCGTCTGATTTAGTAGGGAAAAACTCCTCGGTAAAAGGCATTTCTTCACGGTAGATTTGCTGGCTATAGCCCTCAGGACGCAACCGCAACACCCTATATTGGACTTCGACATCATGCTCAAACTCGTCTGCTGAAACGCTGTAATTTTCAGCGAGCACAATTTTGGTCAGCAGTTTCCTGCCATTAACTGCTTCAGTCTTCCAGTTAATGACTTGTTCACAGTCGTAAGGAACGACGTTAGCTTTTAAGCCCAGCGAATTGACTTGCTCTCGCGTCAGTCCCTCATCTGCCTGTGGGTAGTCAACCAGCAAAAAGGATCGTCCACACTCAAGAAGGTTTGCAAGCTCATCTTTTGCAAGCTGCTCTAAGCTAAGGCCATCACCTGTAGCATCGTTAATTAAGTAATCAAGCCCGCTGGGAATATCTATAGCTGGCTCTTTTCTAAATGCTGCGCCGACAAGCGCATTTTTGGTTCTGCCGGTAAAGTTGGCGAACACTGCTCTCGTAATGTATTGGCGGTATCTGAGAGTTCCGGTGCCAAGACGCTCATCTAGCGTATCAGGATCAGGCACGGGCAGATATATGTGCTTTTTTTCTTTGACAGCTACTGAACCCTTTACGGCGTCGCGAGTACGCGACCATATAGGCTTGTATAGCTCATACTTCGGATGCGGTGTGCTAACAGGCATTTTGACAGCCTCACGTAATAATCACCGCTTAATCATACGGCAAAACTAAAGCGGACGTTAGACACTGGCCTCATGATTGGCATTTCATAGGCCACCACATACGTTGTAGCATCATTTTGATGGTCGAATCCAGTGGTTTTGTCAGGCTCTCCATTGCGATAGCTTTGCTGCTCAAGGCATTCCGCCACCCGTTTACATTTATTTGCGTTAATCCATACGCGCCCCTGCTCTAGCGCTGCGTTCATCGCATGCACTCTGTCCCTGACTGCTGGGTTGGTTTTTTTGACCCTTATAGCAAAACCTGCCTGCTCCATTAAGGCTATGTCACTGAGTGCGGCGTTTGTCGTGTTGCGGTTACGGCCTGATGCGTCAGGATACATATAGATCATATGATTGCTGTACCTGCTTAGAATAATGTCGATCATGTCCCTTGTGTCTTTCATATCCACAAGCTCATCCACCGCGTGGAGGCCGTCTTCTCGCTGCACAAATATGGTCGCGGCTTGTTGCAGCACGTTGAAGTCACAGCCGATGAGCAAAGGCTCGCCATCCTGCACTTCTTCATCACTGCCATTTACGTCACGGTCATAGCTGCTATAAACCGTTCCGCTGTTAAGGTTTACGAACTCCCCCTCAAGATAGGCCGCCAGCAAATTGGCTGAGTATGTTTCTTCAAGAGTGGCAATGTAGTTAGGCGGTAGGTGCTTTTGGTTTGACCTAGTAGGAGCTTTTATCAATTGATAGCTAGGGCTGGGGTTTTTCTTCCATTTCTCATAGACAAACCTAAACCCCTCAGGCGTTGTACCTACTGACACACTGTTGATACCCACTGTTTTTTTCTGCCGGTTACGAGCAATTATTTGCTCCCATGCTCGCTTTGCTTTTTCCATAGGCAGGGTGTCAAGCTCGTCAATGAAGCTATCACTTACCTCGTAGCCTACAATACGGTCAGGGTTATCTAGCGTTCTGAAAATAATTCGCTTGCCGTTTACGTATACAGCATGCTCGCCACGGTTAATTTTGAAAGGTATACCGATACCGCTCAGTATCTCCTCAAACCGCGGATAACATATGTCGCTGACCAGCCCATAAGTTGGCATGTAATATGCAAGGTCTCGACCGTCACCAAAAACCTTCGCCAGCGTTCTCAGTATCAAGGCGTGTGTTTTGCCTGATCCAAAGCCCCCAACAAACGCGGGGAAGGGCGCATCAGAGTTTATGAATTCAGCTTGAGGCTTGCTGGCTGTTGTCTCCAGAATCATCCTCGACCACCCTAAACCCGCTTATCTTGACTGTTCCCTCTAGCACTGATTGATCTTGTTGGCCAAGCCAGTTTTTGCCCAGCCATATCATCATTGAAGGGTTGCCCTCCATAGCTGCCTGATATTGCCGGCGTCTAAGTGATATTTTGCCGCTGTGTCTTTTTTGTGCGAAACAGTCCGAAAAACCCTTACCACGTTCACGCTTACATATAGCGTTGAGGGTGTCGTAGTCGATGTTAAAGAACGCCGCTATCTCTTCTCCGGTGCATTGAATAGCGCATAGCTTTTCAAAGTCATCCCAGTCTATCTCCTTGAGTGGCCTTGCCATTTACTGAGTCCTCATATTGCCTAGCAATCTTGATTTGGTTCTTTGTGACCCACGCCTTCTTGTACTCAGCATCCTCAAACAGCTTTGAGAATCCGGTGATATGCTTCAGCCTCAGTAACTCCTCTGGCTCCATGCCAAGCTCGTTACATATAGCTGCGTCCTCCCATCCGTTATCAAGCATTTTGAACACCATGTTGCTCATACCGGTTACTGAGTGTTTACCTCTGGCGCGATTATGCCTGACTGTGGAGGCCATGCGATCATTTATTGACTTATTCAGCACAACAATAGGCAGACGTCCGTGATTGCGCTCACGAATATCTGCATTGTTTTTGCATGTGTAGTAACGGTGAAAGCCGTCAATAATCACGTATTTATTTAGCTCATCATCGTAAATGGTGACCACTGGCTGTGTGTAGCCGTCATTTTTGATTGATGTGTAGAGCAGCTGCATTTCTTTGTTAGCGACACTGTTGGGGTTGTAGTCATTAGGGCTGACCATTTCAATCGGAACCCAGTGAATCATGTCTACCGGCTGCTGCTGTGTTGGGCTGTTCTGATGCAGGTACATACGAGCTTCATGCAATGCCTGTACCGGATCGTCTGCTGCGTTTATGGCATCAACTAGCGATTTTAACTCTGCTTCCATCAGCATTGAATTTGCTCCAATCAATATATGGGTTTGTGGCGTTGTTATCATGAAGTACGCCTTTCCAGAATTTGAGAAGGTTGTTTATGACAGGACTGCGCTCCCAGTTGTCACACAACACTGATTCTACGTCATTAGCCAGTAACGCTTTGATGTGTATCTTGTGCATATGCTCTTTAAGCAGCATGTCTGCGAACTTAGCGTCCATCGCGGCAAACTTTTTGGTGAAATATGCCTGTTTGTCTGTGTCAGTGATGAGATTAGGCACAAGGTAATCGCGGTATTCTTTCCATGAATCAAACATGTACGGAAGCTCTTTGGGGCATTTTGTCATGTCATCCTTGAGGACTGCTGCCGTATTAGTACCGTGCAACCGCTGAGTGATTCTGCCCCATGTCTGTGGCTCTATTTCATGAGCTATAAAAAGACTACGGACTGCTGTTTCATGATTTAGGTTTGATACCCGCATCTCGCGTATGGGCGTACCGTATTGATAGTAGTAATCATAGATCTCACAGTACGGCCATTTATTGTCATGCAGAGCCTTCCAAACGTCTGTATATGACCAGTCGTAGATTGGATAAAACGTGTAGTGATTACGTCTTTCATTCAGGCGTTTGCCCCATGTGACTCCGCGGTACGTTTCCGCGCTAGTGAGCGCAGTGTAGCGAGTGGGACTTTCCTCGCACCGAACCCCTGCCAAGTATGCTGCCGGTTGGTCTGGATACCAATTCGCAAAAAAGGCTTCAAACATTTTGTGGAAACGGGTTTCATTGAACACGTTCTCCTTGATGCTTATTGGGTCTTTGGGTCGTATCCACTCTTCTTCTTTAATCTCATCCCAGCAGTCTAGATAAGGCATGTCGGGACTGGTGGCATTACTGATTAAAAACGGTATCTGCATCCATTTTGCGTCAACACGCTCGTCATACATCAGCCCCTTCACATGATCTGCGACCATTTGCCATTCAATTTCTTGATCAAGCCATACAACCGGCAACGGCAAGCGCCCTTTCTCTTCAGCCACGATAAGAGCCAGCCGATAAATAATGTCGCTGTCCTTACCCCCTGAGCAGGACACCACTACATTCGGGAAGTTGTCAAACACCCAGCGCATGCGATCAAGCGCTGCCTCAAATACGTTTTGCTTGGTATATATCTTCACAGACCCGCCAAAAAATTAGTTGTCATTGCGTACAGCAGACATTGCTGCATCGTCTTCTCTGGTGGTAGCGGCTCATGACTATCTATTGACACCGCTACGTTCCATGCGTTTTTGTTGTCACCTCGCACCAAAACTTGATGCGGGCTGTGCGTGTCAAGGATATAAAACAGCCCTCTTTGAAGCACCAACTCTTGTTTGTCCAGTCCTCTGCAGATGGTCTCTGCGTCTACTCGTATTTTCAGATGATGTGAGTATCTTGGATATTTAGGATCAATGTGCAGCGGTGTGCCGTTTCTTACCGCTATCCAGTGCGGGTCGTCTATGAGCTTTGCTTTGCCATCTTTATGCTTGGCTCTGTTCCAAGTGGTCAGGAGCTTATTTGATTTGCTGAAGTTTTTTTTGTTCCAGACCTTCAGCAGGTCATTATTATCTGGTGACCTTACTGAGTCTGGCAGCTTTACGTGAGCAGCAAATACGGCTGGATTGGTTCTTTGATCGCCCGTTATCTGATAGCTCCAAGGCACATCCATTTTAGTCTGCCTTGTCTTGGAACGTCTTACTCATTCTTTTGCTGCTGCGGCGTGGGTCAATGACGCTTTTTTGCTGGCGATGGTCAACTAAATTAGGTACGTGTATCCAGTATTTCTCTCTGCGAGCCTTAAGGAAGTCGCAGACCATTTGATCTGTGCCGTTAGGATGGTCCTCTTGATTTTGCTCCCACCAGCCATCAAAAAACTCAAGCATGAGGCGTGAATGACCTCTGGGGAAATAAACACACTGATTCATCAGAAAGTTGTTGTCCCAACGACTGCCAATCTCTAGGTCTTTTTTGCGCATCGAAAAAAATTGAATTACGGCATCAGGGCGCGTGTTTATCTCTTTGATTGCCTTTTTGGTGAAGTCTGTGGTCAGCCAAATGTCATCTTCCAGATGAACGCAACGATCATCGCCAGCCATCTCTAGTGAGCGCTTGAAGGTGTCAATGGCGCACCGCTTTTCATCCCAGCAGACACGCAGCTTAGGAATGTGTCTTTGTAAATACTCTACGCAATCAGCCCGCTCAGGAACTGCTTTGACTATCCACTTCATAGGGACTCTGGCGCCTCTGCTCTGTTAATCAATATGGCATCTCTTGGGTTTTCGTCCATGACCCAATATTTGTAGCCATCAGCGTAAAAATAAACGTAGGTCTTTCTAAAGAACTTTTCATACACCCCATGATATCGAATGCCCTCTGCCACTTGATAGAAAAGCTCTGGATCATCCCATGTATATATCTTGGTGTAGCTGTGAGGTATCTTTGGCATTGTCTTGGCGAACTTGTACTCTGCATCATAGAGCAGTTGCGCTATTTGATCTTTATCCATGTTAGCTTCCTGATATGGCGAACTCTTCTCCGCAATGCGGGCAAAGCACTTCCATTTCTTGTGGAGCGTTGCCCATCACATCCATGCGATCTGCGGTTTTTAATACGTCTGCATCTGTTATTTCTCTATTTGCTGCGGTTGGTTGAAGCTCAGGCTCAAAAGTGGCGAGCCTTGTTTCAATGTCAAAGCCCGTGAGGCTCATGTCAAAGTCAAAGTCTCGTAGTGAATCAAATTCAAGTTGCAGCAGCTCTACACTCCATGAGGACTTTTCAGCAAGCCGGTTGTCAGCGATAACATACGCTGCGCGGTCTTCTGGAGATATAGCGCCCGTCTCTACAACAGGAATAGTTTCTAGCCCCAAGAGCTTCGCGGCTTTAAGTCGACCATGCCCTGATATAACGGTGTTTGTGTCGTCGACTAGTATTGGCGCTTTCCAGCCAAAGTGAGTGATGCTGTTCGCTATCTCTTGAACCTGCTCATCAGAATGCTGGCGAGGGTTTCTAGCATACTCCTTGATATCCGACACGGGCATTTGGGTCAGTTGCATTTGATCTCCTAATAATCTCGACGACTTGGTCGTCTGGTGCGTTGCGCAAAAAACAGAGGTCTAGTGACTTCAGGATTGCAACATCTTCGCCGCTCTCGTCACACAAATCAGAGGCCTCACGTATGGCGGTGAGTATAAGCTCAACCTCAAACTTTGTTGGCCTCCAGAAAAGTGTAGTCAAAACCGTTGCCATGTCAACACTTGAGTGTCCAGTGGGCTATCTTGACTATCTCATCAAATCGGTTGCGCACTGGAACCATCTTGGTTTCTATCTGATGGCCTTTAGCTCTAAGCTCGCTTATCCGCGCTGGCGCTTCCAGTATGCCAAGCTCAGTCCACGAATTCAGGCGGGTTAACACGCGACCATCTTGCAAATAGGTAAGGATTCGGTCTTGCTGGCTCATTGCTTCACCTCCACTATGTCAAGCTTCTCTGCCCAGTTGATATGCAGTCCGACTCTCCAGTAACGCTCATTAGGAACTATGTAGCCCGCATTCAGCCCTGTGTCATGATCCCAAAGGTAGGTCACACCCCAGCCCGTCACGCTTTCTTTTAGCTGCCCGCTCTGGATGAGGGGTAGCACTTTGTCAGCATAGGTCTGACGGTCTATCTCTATCGGATACTCTTTGTCCATCGGCATTACTTTGCCTCCTTTATTTTTAGATACTTGGTCAAATAGGCTGGTACCTTGGCTCCGCAGCAAAACCGCTCTGGCAATGAGCCGTCTTCATTTACGGTTGCGTAACCACGCTCTTGTAATCCGTTGTCATCGCACCAAACGTCACGGCCTAGCTCAATCTCCGTGTACTCCCTTAAATCCATGCCATGCGCGTGAAGCTGGCGCTCCCACTCACGAGCCTCTTTGTAGCTATCAAACGTGTCAAAGTGCTCAATGTCTCCGTACTCACTGCACTTATTTACGCGCCACTCATAAATTACTTGAGTTCCCATTTTTTTCTCCCAAAAAAAAGCCGGTCTTAAAAACCGGCTGCTTCAACACAACTAGGCGCAGTAAACGCACACCCAGTCTCACACTCAACTTCAACACCACAAACTCTTGCGAAGGTTCTAACTGTTTTACCCCGTCCAACAAAGGTGCCGTTACTCTCGACAGTATTAACGCTAAAAACCTCAAATTGGTTGCCGCGCTTGCTGGTTCCGGTAAATTTTTTGGTAGTCAATGTGTTCATGTTGGTGGCCTCCCAAGCCGTTTGTTTATGCTCTTAGAATAGCAAAACCTCAGAAGATGTCAACACTTTTGTTTACTTATTTTAAAGGTTTCTAATGAGTTGGCCTTTTTCCACTCTTCCCATTCCTGTAGGTTGTGGACATAGTTGTCCACTTCATCATTGATTATTTGCACTATGTCAATAACTAGGGGATGGTCATAATAGTAAGAAAACTCAGCGCCGTAGAGATAGCTGTTCCACTCCTCAAGTTTTTTGCGTCTAGCTTTCGCTTGAGCCTCTGTCTCCTTGGGGTTGTGTCGCAGCTCTGGTGGAACCGCATACTTGACTTTCACAAGGCTTTGCAGAACTTCATCTAATAGTTCTTGAGCGGTGTCTTTCTTAACCTTTTGGACAATTCTGTCAATTCTGTGTCGGATGTTATCCCTCAAGACTTCTTCCGTATTTTTCATGTCTAACCCTTCCTTGGCCTGTTGCTACCCAACTGAATCATCAAGCTCTGCAGCTTGCGCTCTTTGACCCTTGGGTGTTCAGGCAGTCCAAATTTAGCTTCAAAATCAGCCATCAACATCTGATAACAAAACTGCTCCTGACTACCATCAAAATTAAATCGCGTGGCGGTCACATATAATTCGCCGCCCCTCTGGCTTATGTGATAGTGGTACTCAAGATCCCCATGGTCTGCTGGGCCAACCGTTAGGACTGCCCGCTGGTTCTTGCGAATAAAATCCTCAGGCGTTCGAACACCCTTCAGAAGCTCTACCGCCCCCTCTGGATATCCGTCCCAGTGGTTATAAATGTGACAGCATGCAAAGTGCGGTCGCGTGAAAGTGTAAACGGCTCGAGTAGCCATATCGGTCTCCTTAGAAATTGTAGTCGTAAAATTTGCGAGGGGTTTCGGACATTACAAATCGCACGTCCTTGTACTGCCATCGGCCTTTGGCTTTTGACCACCGTAATCGAACTACCTCGCCTTCTTCGTCGGACTGTATGTCCCATTTTTGCTCACGCTGGTTAGCACAGTGTCCAGCGAACCCTCCTGAATACCACTCTTGTTTCCAAGGCAGCTTCTGAGCGCTCATGCTCCTAACCTCTACGCATTGGTCACTTACAATCCGAATTACCTCAAAAGGCTCAATGTCTGTGTACCCGTGAAGGTTGCAGTATTGTCGAATAACTTTACGCTCGGCGTTTTGCTCAGCAATCCAGCGGTCTTGAGCCTCATCAAAGGTCTCATCGTCACGTCTAAACCCAACTCGCATCACTAGCCTCCTTAAGGTCACGTTCTGCATCTTCACAACAGTCCTTGCACATAAACACGCCGGTTCGCCATCCAATGATGACCTCACGAACCCATGTGTCTTCATCAGGCCACACGTCTTGCACGAACTTACCTGTCAGGTAAAGCCTGAGCTTGTCAGTGTCTACCGTTGCGGAGTCCCATGAGTGGCATGTCATACACTTCACAAAAAGGTTCGCGTATTCCATCACTGGCCCCTCCGTGCTTGAGGGTTGTGGTGGCGTCTGCCCATGGGGTCACGTACCGCCACAATCTGGGCTTGCCCATGGTGTAAGGCGTTATTGAATAGGTGGAAATCAGCAAGCCGTTCAACCTGCTTCTCGTTTTTGTACAGCGTACCGTCGCTGCCAAGTACCGTGTATTTAACCTTCCACATAGCGTTTAACCTCCCAAAGTCATTAGCTATGGTCTAAAGATAAGGCATTCTTGATTGCCTGTCAACACTTTTGTTTACATTAATCGACTTTCTTGAAATTTTATTTGAGCCTTTAGGTCTGATATGTATTCCAGCAGTTCGTGCCTATCAAATTTGACTATCTGCCATTTGGTCTGACTGAGCCATTCCACGTAGTCTGCTCCATACATATCCACCATGTACCGGTGATAGTCGTCATGGACTTGGGTCAAAAATCTATTGCAGCGCTTGCACTGCGGATGGACGTTTTCCTCACGCAGCTTGTGATACTTGTACGTTCGGCTAATAAAATGACCGCCATCCATTTCCTTCCAGTGCTGTACCCGTCCGCATGTAACGCATTCTGCCAGTCCGTCAGGAGCCGCCGCTTTCATACGGACAAGCTTTTGAAGTAAGACAGCAGCTTGGTCGGCTACCTGCGATGTGGTCTTGCTTTTTTTTGCCATCTGCTAATCCTGTCTTTTAGGGAAGGGTACGCTCACGCCTGTAGTTTGAGCAAGGTGTCTTGCTATCACTTCTTGTATCTCATTTACCTGCTGGCGCGTCAGGTCAGTGCTTGATGTTTGCGAGGTAATGATCTGTTGAACGGGATCCCAGAGATGCTGTTTGGCCCGCTCTTTATTCCACGGTATTTCAATGTTTGGCTTGAGCGTTTTCTTCATGTCATAGCCCGCGTCATTGAGGGCTTGCGCTATTCGTGACAGCCAAAGCCACATCGCATTGTTTTGCTTTTCTGTACGCTGCTCATCTTTATCGCATTTGACGTTAATGCTTCCATGCTCTTCAAGCATTTGATCACAGTAACGGACAAACAACAGTAGCTGATGTTTATCTTTAATCGCCCACTGGACGCCACTAGCCTTCGAAGACATGGCCGTACTTGTTTAAAAAGACTGCCCGCATTGCATCACGCCGGTCACTTGGAACCCAGCTTATATCGCAAAGCTCGTCATTAGCAGTCATCTGTTTTGTAGGCGTTGGCCCATCTGTTTTGACATCTTGCGCAAACGGCGATTTGCCGCCTTTATCCTGTGCGCGTTGGAGCCAGCTATTTATAAACCGCGTTATGCCGCGCTTCGTCTTACGCTTTTTTGGATTGGCGTGTAACCATCCCGCCATCGCGTTTAGCTCTTGGGTAACATTCACAGCGGGGTACAAGTCGACCCACATTGCAATGTCGTTATCAGGTACTTGGTAATCAGTACCGTCATTAAGCTGCATCAACATTTATCAACCTCCATAGGAAACCTTACTGGTAACAGCATTAAAAAAATTATCAATAGCGAGCTACGTGGGGTTGTATTGAATCTGGTCATCTATCCCGCAACCTGCTCTCGGTTTTGGGGGCGCTTGCACTCACAAGTATCGTCGTCTCCAAGGTTCTCCCGTTCCTTGGCCTCACGCCCAACAGCAACGCAGTTGTCATGCCAGTATATGAAAGGTATGATTAGCACGTTGATCCCACGTCAACACTATGCCACACACTCCCACGAACACAAGTGTTCGGTGCGGCACACACCACTGAAAGCCCGAGCCTAAAAACTCGGGTTTTTTTATGCAGCATCAAGAGCAATAAACTCATTGACGGTCATGTCAAAAATGTCAGCCAAGCTCTGAACGGTGTGTATCTTCAGATTGTCTGAGTTTTTCCATCTGTGCATCTGCTGTCGAGCCACGCCCATTTGAGCACACAAATCCTTAGTCGACACGCTGCGCACCTCTTGGGCGATGCGTATGCACCTCCCAACATTGCAATGTCTTGTTGACATAAAAACTCCTATTACCTACGATTTAAGAACCCTTCATATGGGCTCCGTAGAAACATTTCCCCCAGCCTCCACTGGGGGTTTTTTTTAAAACGGTATATCGTCCTCAGGAAAGGTAGCTTCTACCGGCCTGTTTTTTGGTGGCGCGGTGACAGCCGCTTTCGCCTGATCAATACCCTTAGCCGCTCGCTGCCGCTGGCCTTCCATTTTAAAGTCGTCTATAGCCACAAAAGCGACATTGCCTTTGTCATCTGGCTCCCTAGACCTAAGCACTTGCAGCAGTAGATAAGGCTGGTCACATGATTGAAGCTCTTGGATAGCCCTAGCGCAATCAATCTTTATGTTGGCGAACACAAAACTTGGCGTGTCAGGATATCGGTTAGCGTAGATACCCTTCGGGTAAGTAAGTTTTTTATCACTCATGATTTGCTCTCCATAATTATCTTGGTGGCTTCTTGGCGAATGTTCTCTGGCAGTCGGCCCCAAACCATGTTCTTTTCAAACTGCGACAGGTCTTGAGCGTTCTCCAGTATCTTGCTTGCGTCTTGAGCCTCAACGCCTTCCTGTATTGCAGCAGCAATCTCAAACAGCGTGTCATTAGCCAAGCCTTCTAGCTCCTTAATGACTCGCTTAAATGCAGCAACTTCACCCTTCGGTGCGCTGTTGTAGATGTCCATCTTCATCTCTTCAGTTTGAGACATATACCAAATACCAGCCTCATACTGTCCAGCCGCGACCCTGTTTCTAAAGTCCTCATACAGCTCATGCGGTGATGAAAGCGGCAAGTCCTCGCCAGCATAGATATAAAAACCTAGTCCATGCACAGCAATACCTTTCACAAGACACCTCATACGCGCCTTGTTAATAGCATCTGCCTCTGGGTGCTTAATCGCTTGATTGCGGTGGTTGGTAACAGCAAGCCACATCACGTGAGATCTGCCATTGATCTTCACGTTCATGCGCACCTCCATCGTGCCGCTTGGGTAATGAACGTCTGGCAGTATCTCCCAATCAAGATCCATGCCAGCGTCCTTGACTGCAGCAATAGCCCATGTCCACGAAAGGTAGTCAAAGCCACCTTTGTCCTTCTTGTTCTCATTGACGTTAATGTCGCTGAGGGTTCTCCACGTACTCATATTAGTCACTCCCATGACTTGGTTGATTTTCATACTCGTAACAATCGCCGTACCCGTTGTCGTAGGCTTGCGATTGTTTCGCGCTGTGGCGAATGCCTTGCTCACAGTCCGTCCAGCCACGCAGGTAGTCCTGCTCGACAAGCTCAAGATAGTCAGCCAGCCTATTCTCCATGTGAATCTGCTGTACTGGCTTAGGTGTTCTTATGCTTAAAGCATGCAGTGCATCTATGCTACCTGCGATTGCGTCCATGTCTTCCTGAGGAATTAACTTTGGCTCTACAAAATCCTTCGTCATAGCAGCCCCCTTAAAGTGAATCACGCTCAAGATCAAGCAAGTCGCCTGTCATGGCGTCGTAAATCTGCCTAAGCTGAATCTGCGATTGACCCTGCATGTCAGTCAAGCCAAAGTGCAAATCAGCCTTGTTTAACTCACCAAGCAAGTCATCAAACTTGTCGAGGATTTCATGGTACTGCTCAACGTCTGTATTAAAACTCATGTAATGGCCTCCCTTTATCATTACACCCTAAGCGTAAACAAAAAAGGTTACCATGTCAACATATTGGTATGCGGGAAGTGTTCTACGTGGAACTTTTAAGGGTATTCCCCTGTGCGGATCATGTGGGCTACCTCTAAGGATCGCTGCCCTACTTGACGGCTCCAGCGAGAGTCAAGGAACTCTTCCGCAGCCTTGTCATAGTCGCCGGTAGCCATCGCGGCCATGGCATTTTTGAAGCCAAGCAGTCTAGTCAGCCCAAGATTAAAACAGAGGTTTACTAAGGCGTCTTGCCTTACTGGGTCAAGATCAATAAACCAAGGCAGGGACACAAGCTCTTGCTTGCAGCGTTTGATATCATTTTCTAGCAGATAGTCAATTTCGTCGTCAGACAATCCAAGTGAGCCTTGCGCTATGCATCTGCCAACCCCAATAGTCTCGAGGCCGCTGCTGCACTTGTATACATGGGATCTTACGCCCTCATGAATGCGCAGCTGGTCAGATAGCTTGCTCATTTACTGCCTTTGCTTGCGCCAAAGTAAAAACTTACCACAGAAGACACAATACCCCCGAGGTAACCAAGCACCAAGTTAACGACGTTGAGGTCGTTTTCATCAGCAGGAATAATGGTAACCAGCAGGATATAAAAACCGAAAAGCAGAACAGACATAATCGCGATTGCTCGAGCCGTCCAATCTTCTTTGAAGGATTCTCTTGCATTTTGTACATCTGCCGTTTCTAGTGCAAACACATCAACATCAAGCTCTTTCATGCGGGCTTCAAAGTCAAGTTCCGCCTTTTTGATTTCTGCAAGCTGTTCAGGAGTTGCCTGTGAGAGCGCCTTATTTAGCTTCTGAGGCGTTGGATCGCAACCCAGTACGTCAGCAAGCATTTGGGCCGCAGCGCCCCCTACGGGGCCTCCAAGGGCCGCTCCGAGAGTTGGAGCAAGGTTTCCCACTAAACCCTTCAGATCATCAAGCTTCATCTCAAATACTCCGCGACTGCTATCGTCACAACAATGAATGGGTACATTGATATTATCATGGCCTCTACTCGATCAAATCGCTTGCCGCCATCATCTAGCTGCTTGTTGATCATCTCATAGCGGATAGCGCACTCTCGCTCATGTGATGCAAGATTGCTCTGATTGGTTTCAATGCCAGTTTGATTTTTATCAATTCGATCTAATAACTGCTTATTCGTTGCCATGCTACCCACTCGCTATGAATATCGCCGTGCCGACCACAATGCCGATCATAAGAAGGATTAGGATACCAGAGAGTATTTTCTCACGCATTTCCTCTTGTGCGTATACCAGACGCTGGCGCTCTCTAATAATTTCCTCGCGTATTTCTCTCAACTCTTGAAGGCCTTGCGCTCCGTACATAATATTGACTAACTCAAATATTTCACGCCTTTGCGCCTCAACCCTTTTTCTTGCGGCTAATGCTTTGACGGCCTCTGCCTCTACACTTTGCGCAAATACGACTTGTTTAAATAGGCTAGGGTTTTGTTTTTTCTTAGTTGCATAGATGCAGTCGCTTGCGTGACCGTACCAAGTACCTATTTGTCCTAGTACGTCTTCAGCTTGTTTTCCATGCTCTACCATTGCCTTCACCAGTGTGAAAGCTTTCGTCGCTGCTGCCGCTGCTGTGATTGGATCAATCAAGTGCCGCCCCTAGTGAGCCAAAGTCTGATGGGGCATTTATAGATTGCTGAAGGTATGTAGTAAACGTATTTTTTTTGGGTGACTACGTCTTTGTAGACGCACATGGTATGAGGGACTAATCGGAAGCCGACGTATTTGACTGTGCTGCTTTCAAGGATTATATAAAGGGCGATGCTGTTCATGCGCCCTCCACAGACATTAATTAATGTTCAACAAGCTCTAAATCTTCTGAATCGGAATCTGACTCTTCAATAGATTCTGCTGGCGCTTGTTGTGACTTTGCTTGCATTAAAGCAATCTGCGCTTCCAAATCAGCAATGCGAATTGCTTGCTGCGCATTTTGACGTGCTAATGACTCCATACGCTGACCCAAAACGAACTGCTCTTCAGTTATTTGTTGTTGCTCTGACATAAGTCATCCTTTCTTGTTGGTGATGACAGTATTGTGGTGTCAACATAAGTGTTTTTCAAGTTAGTTGCCGCCAGTATGGTTGATGTAATACGTGAACGTCGAACTGGTCGTATACGAGGTTGCTTCAGCGTGTCGAGCCTGTAACGTAATCGTCCCCGCTACGTCGATTTCGCCGTTATTAGACATAGTGCAGGTCACAGTAATTGCTGACTCACTGCCGCCGTAACTGTCGGTATATGCGAACGTGTGAGAGCTTCTGTTAGCCGCTACCGTCAGATCACGCACTACACCGTCGAAGCTAATCTGAAACGTGCTGAGTGTCCCTAGATTGTGCAAAAATGACGTCACTTCATGGGTGATGCGATAGTCAACACCGTCTTCCATATCTGGCCCGAAGCCCATTTCCCAGTTGTTTCGGCTCCAGTTCAGAACAACTGAGTCGTTGCCAAAGCCAAAGCCCGACAGGTTTGGTGGGGGAGTAGAGAAAAATATTGTGGTGAAAGAGTTG
>Ga0163109_10000628_pt1 | contig 28217 bp, 32 predicted proteins | sample CRUFie1St13metaG_FD_108704 | JGI IMG/M metagenome (GOLD analysis project Ga0163109, IMG submission 108704) | Marine microbial communities from the Costa Rica Dome - CRUD Field 142mm St13 metaG | ecosystem: Environmental > Aquatic > Marine > Oceanic > Photic zone | place: Costa Rica: the Eastern...
ATTCCATCCTTGAAAATTCCATTTGTACATCAAGATATATAAATAGAGTTTGGGATACTTTTCTTGATAAATATATGGAAAACGATGAAGATCGTTATGTAGATTTTTTGACAAAAACCTTGTTTGAAAATAATAATAAGCCAGTACATGAAATTAGAGCTTACTTATATAAGAGATTTATTTCTGGAGGCTACTTAAAATCATCTTTTGCAAGAAAGATGAGGTCAGACGGTTCAGAGTTTGCAAGTGAGTCTGCTGTTAGTACGCTACTTAAAAATGAGGAACTTTATAGTAACTTCGATGAACTTGTATTAAGTTTTTCTGACTCAAGATATGAATCAGTTTTAAATTCTCTAGCGAGAGGTTTGCCAGAAAGATTATTGCCGTCCATTATGGGATCTTCGCAAAGATTTGGCAATGTTCAATGGCAGATTAATAAGAGATTTCAAGAAATTGAAGAGGCAGAAAATGTTGGATGAGTTTGTATGGCTAGATGTTCCGTTTCATAAGAATAAAATTTCTTTTGATATCGAAGAAGACAAAGACTTATTAGAATCATTAAAGATTAGTTTCGATGGATCAATTATGGCAGTAAAAAGAAGCAGAATTGAAGAGCCTTATAAAAAGCAAAATGTATCAATGATTCGGGCAGGGTATGAGTCATTGCCAAAAATGAGTCGTGACTATAAGATTGATAGCAAAGATGAGCTTTACAAAACATTGGCATATTGGGTTTCTATCTAATAATATTACATAAGAAATATGTAATATGGAGTAATTATGGCAAATTCAACAAAATGCTTAACTAATGGTGCTGTCTTTCATACTAATATAAGCAAAGATACTATTTCTGCTAAAGTATCTTTGCCATTTTCTTTGGACATAGATTCGGATGAGGCGGCTATTCTTGAAACATTAATTCATAATAGCTTAGAGATTGTTTTGAGGCCATACTTTGTTTCCGATGATTCAAAAAAGTCTATGAGTAAAAATATTGAATCTAAAATTTCTGATATTCTTGATGAAAATGAATCTTTAAGCTTAGATGACGATAAGGATAAGGAAAAGCTTTTAAGCTCTCTATCAAAAGAGATTAAAAAAGTAGAGTGGTGGGAATAATAGATGAGTGAACTGGGACTACTTGATTTTCAATTAGGTGAAATTATTCCAATAGTAAAAATTTCTTTAACTATATTTGGAATATTTGCAGTTGCTATCTTTTTAAATACAAAGATATTCAAGCGCTAGAAAATGAAAGATTATATTGTTTGGTACAAAGAGTTTGAAAATTCGCCCGATATATTCAGAGGCATGGCTAGGAATTATAAGAGGGCTGAAGAGATGGCTCATTATTTATATCTAGATAGAAAATCATCCAAACTCCCTGTATTTAGCACTGGAGTTACAAGGCTTCATCATGGAGAGGTTTATTACGATAACGAATGCTCAATGAGATGGAGTGTAATTCTTCTTGGCAAAGATGTTAGAGATGATTAATTTTCATTAAAATTTATATATGCTCAAAGTAAGCCTCAGCATTTCTACTTGCTGGGGCTTTTTTTTGCTACTAATATTTTTATTTTCAATTGAAATTAGGAGCTTCATGGATACTTTTATAAAAAAAATAGCTGCGGCTGAAGACTCTGGAATGGTAGATCCAAGAACCGGAAGGCCAATAAGGGTAACAACCACTGTTAGATGCAAGTATAGAAGGTATTATGGGGGAGCTCCCTGCAAGAGTGATGAGGCAAATGCTTCAAGGTCAATTTTAATAAGAGATGAGCAGTATGCAACTATCTCAAATAAAGATTTAAATGAAATGATTGCACAGGATTTTGCAGCAAGCGCAAATGATGCAATACATATGTTTTTATCTAGAAGTTCAGATATATCAAGCAAGCAGAGAGAATGGATAGAAATAAGAAAAGCACCTTCATCAAGGCCTTTTAATGTTTTCTTTTCAGTAATTAGATCTGACGTAATTGATATAATCGCTATAAGTACTAATTATAAAAAGCCAAGAAAAGGCAGGTTGTGGGTGCCAAAATGATAAAGAAAGCAAATTTAGAAAGTCTAATGCCGACAATATACACAAAGCTAAAATCCCTTGGGGAAATAAACGATATTGTTCCAATACAAAATATAGTTAGCGGATTAAGCAAGGGTGATGCTAGGGCATATGTTTCTAATGAGGATAAAAATACTGACGGCATTCCAGATAAAATATATATAGTTTATCCAAAGCTAAATATTGATTTGCAGCAAGATTTGCTTGGAGTTACTACGGCTGATATTACGGCTTTCCCAAACTTGGAAAGTCAAAAGATGAGCCAGGTTTCTAATATACTTGGGGCAGTTATAAATGTTTTGAATCACGAGCAAGACCACCTAAGGGGATTTAAGTCAAATAATGGAATGGATGAGTTTAGTCCAGAGCATTCTGCAGAGCACGCAGGAGATGAGGCGGCTAAGAAGTTTATTAATAAATATACATCTTTAAGTATAAATAATTATAGTAAAAATAATAAAATGATTAATAATTTAAAAAAACTTTCATTGCATTTAAAGAATATTAAAGAAGAATCTTTGGCAAAAGATTTAGATGTTATTATTTCTACCGCAGAAGACAAAACCGGGGAAGATATAGTTAGTGAAACTCAGAGTTCGATATCTTGGCTGACAGATATGTCGGAAGAAGAAATTAACAATAGAAGTATTCCTTCCGGAGAAAGTGAGCTTTTAGTTGTGGCTAGCGACACCATAATAGAGGTATTGCCCTACGATGATGTTGAGCACGTAGAAAGTGTTAGAAGGGCGTTAGAGATTGTTGAGAGAAAAAGAGAAGAATTAAAAGAGGCAGAAAGAGAACAAGCAGATAGGCTCGAAAAGATGACAAAAGGTATGGGCGTTCCAGAGGGAACTGTTGCCAGCGTAAGTGAGAAGAAAAGATCCCTGAACATTGAAATAAAAAAATTAAACAAGGCTATTTCTGAAGCAAAAGATGCTTCTAAAGCAAATACAGAATTTCTTGCAAACCTTAGGAGGCATTCTGGTTCAGCGGCATCGGCTAGTGAAAGTAATGATCAATCATTTAGCCTCGATAATTTATTTGCCTCATCAATAATGGGACCAAGAAAATAAATAAATGAAAAAGAAGTCTCAAATTGAATTATTTATGCCAATAAATGAAGATATTTCTGGTATGCATCGACCAAATAAGGATGTTAACAATCTGGACGACTCCGAGTGCGAGCCTTGCAAAAGCTTTACAGACGATGATTCCTCAGATGATAATTTAAGAAAAGAGGCCTTAGGTCTTTTTGATTTGCCAGCTGGTGCGCCTGATGGTGCTCAGAATTTTAGGGTAAGAGATTCTTATAAAAAAGAAGATTTTGAAGCCTCAGAGAAAACAGGATTTGGTGCTCCATATCTCGATGGTGAAGTTGAACATAAGCATCCTATTAATATTCAAAGAAGAGATGAATTTAATTCTGCTAATAATGATGAAAATAGAAAGAAAGATTTTTTCTCGTTTCTTGGCTTTAAAACAACAGGAAGAAGTATGAATAAAGAATTAGAAAAGTTAGCCAGCGTTCTTAGTAAGTCTGGTTATTCAAATATTTCAGATAATATAATGAAGTTTTCTTCAGAAGAACATGATGAGTTAAAACAAAAAGCAATAATGCAGGCGACTAATCTAATCACTTGGGCAGCATCACATTCGGAGGAGAACTCAAGTAAGGCAGAGGAGATTAAAGATCTTATATCGTCAGAAGAATATGATAAAGCAATAGACAGTAGATTAGTGGATTTGATTATTAAATTCATTAATGATGCAGAGCCAGATTTTGATGACGATGAACTTCCTGCCGCAAAAAATCTACTAGCACAAATGATTTCTGGTTCTCGCGGAGCAGAGGACACAGCAAATAATATTAATAAAATATATTATGCAAATAATCTGGATGACGAGACTAGGGAGGTAATAAGTGACGCATCAGCGTTTGCCACTAGTGCAAGAGCATTGATAAAGCTAAAAGATAAAAAAGAGAAAAGTGAGAAAAAAAAGGAAGATAAGAAAAAAAAGGATAAGCTAACCAAAGATCAAAGGGCCAAAAGAGAGGCCGAGTGGGAAGCGGAAAGAGCTAATTCAAAAATAGTAGATGAATGGTATGACTCAAAATCTAAAAAGTACATTGCTAAAAATGATAGAGGCGAGCTGTTAGAGCGTAATGATTCAACGATGCAATATGAATTTATTGATGGCTACCCTGCTGCTGATTGGAAAATAAGCAAGGATGATGACTTTAGGCTTTGGAGAGCCAGTAAAAAATATAAAGTTATGCAATATAAGGATGATAACGGAAAGTGGAAAAACTATCCGTTAGGAAAATTTGCGAAAGAAGATAAAATGAAGAAAATAAGCAGCAGAGACACATTACAAAATGCAAGTGGAATTATTAAAGTAGCACAGGCTCTATCTAACTTGTCCCCCGAAGCTATAGAATATTTTGAAAGATTTAGTCGTAAGAGAACGAGGATTAATTCTGCTGATGTTTTAAATGCTCAGATGAAAGGTACGGTGACCATGCTTTGGAAGGGTTTGTACGAGCAGGCCGTTACCATGTATGAAAACTATCATCGAGCATTAGATGAGCTTGTAAAATCAATAAGATACACCGCAGCCCCAGGCAGTGCGCTAGCGCTTCCTAATAGCGTAAGATCAGCACTAAAGGCGGAGTTTTACTGGTGGAAGACTAGCACACCTAAAATAAAGGGAAAGTTTGCGGATCTTGATCGCGTTGTAAGTGGACTTCTTGATGGTGCTGGTGTTACGAGGCAGGCAGACTCCTACTTTACTTTAAATTATTCTACAGGTCAACTTCCTCGCGCCAAACAAAAAATGTTAGCAGAATGCGCCAAATGGGATAAAATTTCCGATACCTTGATTGATTGTTATAAAGCCATAAAAGAGGGCGGAGGTCAAGGCGGAGGTCAAGGTAAAGCGAAACGGGGCAACTCTCCTGTGCAGCCCGTCAAAGAGTACAAGGGTCACTTCGAAGAAGCCACTGCGACAATAGTCAGAGTTATAGACGCAAATGACCATGTTTGGGTTTGCGGTCACAAGATGTTAGGAGGAGGTTGTAAGAACTGGGCTCCATTAATAGATGCGCATAAAAAACTAGACTTAGACTGGGGAGATGATAAAAAGTTATATATGTTTATTGATGGTGGTTGGAACCTTCACTGGAGTGGATCAGCATGGGTTAGAACTGTAAAGTCATCACATAGAAATAAGAGGCTCCTTAAGACTGGGGCAATCAGCATTAGAAAAGCTAGGCTAATAAAGCTTGCTGGCCCTCCAAAAAGAAAGGGCAGAACACCTAAGTCTGGAGCCGGAAAAAGCGGTAAAGGCGGCGGTGGCGGCGGCGGAAGTGTAAGCTGTGGGGTTCCAATTCAGCCAAATTTAAATAAAGCTAATTATTTCCAAGGTGATGCCACAAATGCTCAAACTAAATTAAAAGCATATAAAAATTTGGGCAAAATTGATGGAAATTGGGGGGCTTGCTCTCACTCTGCTTGGTTACTGTTTATACAAGATTTAGAAAATCAAGGCTTAAAAAGCGATAAGTATAAAAGCAGAATAAAACAATATACGAGTGCATTAAGAAGCAATCAAGTAACTGATAAAGTTATTGATGATGCTTTAAAGGCTTATCAAAAGCTTGGTGGCTCTACTCCGGGCGCAGCTGCTTCTACTATAACTTCTTTTGATGACCTTGATGCTCAAGTTTCTGGAGAAGCAGAGAGCAAGCTTTTTACAAATGACTTACTTATAAAATATTTGCTAGGCGACTATGATAAGCCATTATTAACAGATACGAGCAAACCAGTAGGTAAGCTTTTGGCAGACTATGGAACAAAGCTGCTTAGGGTTCCAAAGCAGAGAAAAGGTATGAAGCAAAGGCCAAGCATAATCGCTGGTCTTCCACCCAGATTGAAGACAGAGTTTGAAGCGCTTTTTGGCACAACACAAGAGGGTGGATCTGTAGAATCTATAAGTTGGGACTGGAGATTTCTAAAATATAGAGCAGGAAGAGGCACTTATATTCTCACAAGGATTCTTGGAGGAAAATTAAGAGCTGAAGTTATTAAGAGCTTAAAGCAGGAAGTTTGTGGCATTAATCCTGGTGAGACAGGAGCTTGTAGCAAAGAGGCTTTAGATGATTTGAAATCTCAAAAAAAAGAGAGGACAAATATTTCCTTATCTGCAGAAATATCTGCTGCGGATAAAGAGTCTCAAGATGATGATGCAAAGCAAGAAGCTTTAAATCAAGATAATATGGACATATTAACAAAGGAATTATTCAAAGATGCTGACAAAACGAATGAAGCCCTACTTGCGCTCGAAACGGAGGGGTCTAAGTATATAGCTACAAACGGAGCAATAATAACCCAGGAAGAAGATATGGCCGACATGATGAGAGAGAATAGAGAGGCAGGAAAAATTGAATCTATGCTTCCTGACCTGATTACAACTGCTGCTGAATCTTTTAAGGCAAGACTTTATTCTAATGCTAGCATGTATCGCGCAGTAGGAGAGATAGTTTCCGAGAGATATAATAAAGATACCCATGGTCCTGATAGCAATCGGTGGAGAGTTAGGCAGATGGCTAGGATTGAAGAGGCAATAAAAAGAGAGCATAGAGGTCTTGATAATTGGAGATCTGGCTACCTTTTTGAGGGTATACTTAAGTCTGCAAAGGGAGATATAAAAGAAGAAACTGATTCAAGTTGGTTCTTCGGAGTTGGTGCAGATACAAGGCAAGAAATTTTGCAAAGCTATATGCAGCAAGCATCAGATCCAACAAATAAGCTTGATCCCGAATCTATAGGCAGAAGACAGTTTAGAAGAGGAGAAGTATAGGATGAGCGTTAATATATCAGACTTAACACCGCCAAAAGATTTAATGAGAATGATTGGCTCAGAAGGGGATTTGCTTGGAGGCAAGGGTAATCCTACTGGTGGAAGAAAGAAAAGCCCATTGTCTAGAGCTCAAGTAAAGCAATTTCAAAGGCTTATGGCAAAGGGAGTTGGCACATCTGGGCTCTCATATAATCTTGAGCCCGATGGAGTTTGGGGAAGGAAAACAACGAGAGCTTGGAGAGATCTGTGCAGCAAAGCTGTCCAAACAACCTGCCAAGATTATCCAGATGTAAAAGAAGTTAATTACGTACTAGAGCTTCATGGAGTTACTTGATTAAAAAAATATTTATGTAAAAAAATTTTTTCTTGCCATAATATAGCAGATTCAAGCAAAAATATTACGAGAAAAAATGATTAAAATATTTGATAATCAGGGAAAAGTTCGTCCAATATCTGCTATAAAAAATTCTTTTAAAGAATTTAAAGACCTAAAGAAAAATAAAAATAATCTCAAAAAGACTCATTCAGAGTCTACCCCTTGCAGGTTGGATCTTTTAAATCCAATGGTTATACCTTTGCTAACTATTCACTCTCAAAAAAATCCAAATAATGATTTTATAAATAAATCTATTGATGTTATATTAAACAATCCAAATAGACTCACTGAAAAGTGGGTATCTTCACTAAATAGGTGGGCAGATACTGTAATGAAAGCAATGTCTTTGGACCCTCCAGATATTTTGGAGGGCGAGCGGTATTCTATTGGTCCTGTTGTTATTGTAAAAATATCTGAAGCAAGCATTAATGATGCTTATGGAACTCCATCTATTATAGCCGCAGATGATAGGGGTTGGAAGTATTATTTCAAAACGTCTAAAGCATTTTCTTTTAAAAAGGGTGATTCTTTAATTTTTAAAGCAAAAGTATCAAAACATGGAGAGGGCATTACTTTTCTAAGTAGGCCGAGTAGTATAAGACTGAGCGAATGCACTGAATTAGATAGCTCGGGTCATAAACATAATGATGAAAAGCCTAATGTCTGTGCGATTAATATTTTTGGAGAAAACAAATGATTGAATATGCAGACATTGTTGTTGGCTGCTGCTGGGGAGATGAAGGAAAAGGAAAGATTACTGCTAAACTTGCATCGAAAAAGAATGATGATGGAAGTCCCTTTTACTCCGCTGTTGTTCGGTGGGCGGGTGGTAATAATGCGGGTCATACGATATATAAGAATGGAGAAAGATTTAAAACTCATTTAATTCCATCTGGAATTTTCTATGGAATAAAATCAATAATTGGACCTGCATGTGTTTTGAATGTTAAGTCTTTCATGGAAGAGTTAAGTTATCTGGATGCAAATGGGTTTGATACATCTTTGGTAAAGGTATCTCCAAGGTGCCATATAGTAACGGAAAATCATATTAATTTTGATAAAAATAACTTAGCTAAAAAACTAGGAACAACGTCTAAGGGTATAGCTCCAGCCTATGCTGACAAAGCAGCTAGAAAAGGGCTGCTTGCATCAGAGGTTCTGCCATCCCAATATATTTGGGATGAGAAGATTTGCGGAAAGATTTTATGTGAAGGGGCTCAGGGAGTTTGGCTTGATATGGATTATGGCTTATATCCATATGTTACTTCGAGTGTTACCCTGCCTTATGGTGCATGTAGCGTTGGGTTTCCTCCGCAAAAAGTAAACAGAGTATGGGGGGTTGCGAAAGCATACGATACTAGATCGGGCGAAGATCCAAGATTCCCCGAATCTTTGCTTGAAAATAAAGAGCTATTAAATATAGCAAACTTAGGTAGTGAATTTGGAGTTACTACTGGAAGAAGAAGAAAGGTTAATTGGTTAAACCTTTCTTTGTTAATTGATTCAGTAAATTTATCTGGTGTTGATACTCTTGTAATAAATAAGTGTGATATTTTAGAGTCGGCTGGAAGCTATAATTTGTTTTACAAAGATGAATTAAAGTCTTTTTCAAATTTTTCTCAAATGAAATTGTTTATAGATAATGAACTTCATAATAAGTGTGAAGGATTAGATAAAATTTTATACTCATATTCTCCGGAGGATATTTAATTGAGTAATACATTAGTTTTGTATCACGCGGGCTGTCCAGATGGCTTTGGTGCTGCCTGGGCTTGTTGGAATAAGTTTGGAGATAATGCAAGTTATATTGCTGTTAAGCATGGTGCTCCCCCTCCGAATGTTAAGGGTAAAAATGTAATTATTGTTGACTTCTCCTATTCGGAGACTATTTTGCTTGAGATGCAGCAAGATGCGGATAGCCTGATTCTGATAGATCATCATAAGTCTGCCATGAGCGAGTTAAATCATCTTGATTTTTGCCACTTTGATATGAATCATTCTGGAGCCTACCTTGCGTGGAAGTATTTTTTCGACGAAGAGAGTATGCCTCTGATGATTAAGTATATTTCTGACAGAGATCTTTGGAAATGGGAAATGGAGCATTCAAAAGCAATACTTATTGCTCTTGATTCAATTCCGAAAACATTTGATAAGTGGAGTAGATTTAGCAGGCTATGTGACGAGATTGGATCTTCAACTTGGAGTCAAATTAGGTTTGAAGGGTATGCATTGCTTTCTTATAAGAAGACTCTTACAGATAGGCTTGTTGCGAGCAGCTTTCCGCTAAAGATAGGGGGCTATTTGGTTCCTTCTGTAAATACTTCAATTTTTCAGTCAGATGTTGCATCTGAGTTAGTAAAGCCAGACAGTTTTTCGGCAGCATATTATTTTGACGGAGAGAAGTATAGATTCTCCCTTAGATCATCAGATGATGGAATTGACGTATCTAATATTGCAAAGATTTATGGTGGTGGCGGCCACAGGAATGCTTCTGGTTTTAGAATTAGAAGCTTGAGAGATTTGGAGGATTTCAAAGTTGAATAAAGACCTAGACAATTTTCTCGATAAGATTTTGACTACTAGCTGGAGAAATATGAGTGAGCTTAGTAGTTTTAGCCTTTCTGATGAAAGCTTAATAAAGTTACTAACAGATAAAGAGGTATATAGAACTTTTGTAAAAAGAGTTTCTGCTATTGGCAACAAATGGTATGTTGCCACTATATTAGGGGCTCAAATTTCTAGATTAAAAAATGTTCCGGTAGACATACTGGAAAAATCATTGAATGATGACATTGTAATTAGACTTTTGAGGGCTGGTCATTTTCCTGATGTAAGTTATATAAATAATGTAGCCAAATCTAGGACGGGTGAAGCTCAGGTGTATGCAGCTCATTATTGCGATATAGATACTTTAAAGGAAATAAGAAAATCAAAAAATTCTAAAGTTAGAGCAGTAGCATACCAAAGGCTTGGCCCAGTCAACTATCTTGATGAAATGCTTTCTGATAGAAAAAAAGAAGTAAGAATAATGGGGCTAGAATTTGCGCCTGTTAATTATCCATTTTTATCAAAAATGGTTGGAGAATTATCACTAGAGGCTTTTAGAGTTTTGATTAACAAGGTAAATATTAATGATATTCCATTGTTTCTTGGAAATAGAAATATGAAGCACCGTTATGTAAAAAGTGTAGTTGAAAACAGAATGCAGTAAAGAGGACATTATGAGCACTTCAGAACGTTTAGATATGTTGTTTCAAAAAATAAAATTAGAAAATGACTTTTCTCCAAGCTGTTCATTTTATAAAAAATTCTTTGAAGGATCAATTAATTCGGTCATGGATAGTGGTTGGAGCGGCTTAGCTAGGCTAAAGAAGTTTACAATAAGCCAAGATATGTTTCCGTTTTTATGGAACGAAGAAATACATAATAGACATAGGCTTGTTAACGAGATTACATCCAGAGATAATGGATTGTCTCGCCAATACAGAGCAGGTATAGCGATCTTAGTTTCCGCTGAGTTGGAGAGGATATTTGAAGTTGAAACTGAAAGTAATTTTTATCCAGACTTTAAGAGAGATTGTGTAGAATTTAGAATTAAGCTTGCACATCTTTTGCCAGGAGATTTTGATTATCTTTACGAGATAAAAAAGCTTGATCCATCAAAAGACGAAGAGTATATTGCATTATGGAGAAGGGCTGGAATGAGAGCTTCAAAAGATCCAAAGTTTTATGAGTACTTTTGGAGTACGATAAAAAGAAAGCCAGGAGCCTCTAATCAAAAGTTAGAAGTTCTTTCTAAGATGGATTCGGCAGATATATATTCTGATGCCATTTTGAGTGAAGTTTCCAAGCGAGGTACAAAAAAGGTAAAGAGAGCTCTAGTGTCAAGGCTTGCTCGTGATATTAATTCTAGAGTTTGGGATATAAAAAGTGCAGAAAGGTCTTTAAGGGAAGATCCAGAGCAAAAAGAACTTTTGCTTAAATTAAATAAGTGGAAAGAAAATTTTGACAATCTTGAGTCTGCACTTATGCTATTTGCAGATTGTGATGATCGAGAAATACTGTCTGATATGATAGAGGCAGTTTCGCATGAAAATTTGACTTGGCTAATTCCGGCTGCGTCAAAGTATTACTATTTATCTCAGCGCATAGAATCAAAAATTGCGCGTGGAAGCAAATAAACGGAGGACCGTTATGAGCGTTGATCTAACAAATAATGAAGATAGGTATGCTACAATAAAGGTTGTAGATACAAGGGATAATAGAGTTTATGAGCATAAGAATGTTCCAATTGATCATGTAGAAATGATTAAGATGAACAAATCTTTAAAGGTTGAGGTAATAAGTACATCAAATTGGACTCATAGAAACAAAAGAGATAGATAATGAAGTATGCTTTAATCATATTTGTTTTATTGCAATCTTCAGCTTCTGTTGCCGACATTCATGTAAACTTAACAGATAAGAGTTTTATTACTTCTAAAAGAATTAGTGTTAGTAAGATGGGTGTTGAATTAAATATGAAAATATTTTATGATAAAGCAACATGGGACGGGAAATCTTATTCAGAAGGCTTTGTGAAGAGCGTAGCGATTGCGACTATTTTTCATCTTAATAACTTTATGATTAATAAAAATCTTAAAAGAATTAAGTGTGGCCAAAAAGCGCAAAAACTAGATATATACGTCTTAAGCAGGGAAACCTTAAATGATAGAAAAAGGTTTTCAATAAGCCTTCTTGAAAATAAGAATGTTGCAGGAAAAACAATATTGATTGGCTACTATGATCCAACTCATTACGATTTTGATTCTGACACAATAATTGTAACAGATAATTCTGAAAATCGTAATAACAGATTATTAGCTCATGAAATATCTCATTATTTCTATAATAGATTTTGTATAAAAACTCAGACTCTTCAGAATACTGAGCCATTTGCATTAGATTTTGAAGATTACTACTCCAAACAAAGCGGCTTATAGTTATGAATGTAGATGATATATATAGAGGCGGGTTAGCCTTTGATGATGTTTTATTAGTTCCTAAATTTTCAGATATAAGATCGAGACTTGACCCAGAAACATCGACCGTTGTTGCTGGTCAGAGTATGGGTATTCCAATTATATCAAGTCCTATGGATACGGTAACTGAGTCAGAGATGGCAATTACCGTTGGAAAATGCGGAGGTATGGGCATAATACACCGCTTTATGAGCATTGAAGAACATACTAAAAATATAGGAAGTGTTCTAGATTATAAAGATAAAAATGATTCTTCACTCCCAGTTGTTTTGACTATTGGCATTGGCAAAGATGAAGTAAATAGGTTAAATAAAATCTGGAGAGAGTTTGGCTCAAATATTGATTGTATACTTATAGATGTTGCAAATGGCTATTCAACAAGTATGAGAAACGCAATAGACTCGGCTAAAAACTTTACTAATGGTGATGCAAAAATTATCGCAGGAAATGTTGCAGATGGATCGGGCTATTTATTTCTTGCAGAGAGTGGGGCAGATGCCGTAAGAGTTGGTATTGGGGGAGGGTCAATATGCAAAACGAAAATTATGACCGGCTTTGGACTTCCAACCTTAACTTCGGTTGCGTCATGTAGTATTGCCAGATCTAATAATCCATCTTATAAAAATGTATCTATAATTGCAGATGGAGGAATAAGATACCCTAGTGATTTAGTTAAGAGTATTGCTGCTGGAGCAGACGCAGTTATGGCTGGAGGAATATTTGCAGGAACCAGCGAAACTCCTGGTGATATAGTTAGCGTAAATGGAGTTAGTAAGAAGGCTTATTATGGAATGGCCAGCAAAGAATTGCAGGACAAGAAGAGGGGCGGAATAAAAAAGGGTACATGCTCAGAGGGTGTGTCAACAATGGTGCTTATAAAAGGATCGGCAGAGATGGTTATTGAGGAATTTTCTGGAGGCATGAGATCTGCCATGACATATGCTGGAGCAATGAATATTGAATCCCTACGTAATAATGCCGACTTTATAAGAATTACAGGCGCAGGGCTGCTAGAAGCTCATGCTTATGGAACGAGGAAATTATGAGTGATAAAAGTATAGAAGAAGTTTTAAAGAGACTCTATGATATAGAAAAAAAGATTGATAATATGGCTGAAACTGTAGTTGAGATATCAAAAGTTACTGAATCATTTACATCAGCAGAAGATATTGTTACAACTGAAGAAGCAGAAAAGGCAAGAGACTTTATAGGAAGCTTTGTTTCTAATGAAGATGGCGGAATAGAGGGTATGCTGGAGTCATTTAAAAGCCTTAGAAGCAGAATGACGGACCTTAGTGAGAGAATATCTGATGTAGATAAAGATAAAAATAAGTAATACAAAACCAAATATAACCTATCTTAAATAAATTTTTATAATAAAAAAAAATGCTTTCTCATAGCTTGGTGTAGCCACTGAGTAGCTAGGCGTCGGGCCTTCTATTCTTTTATTTATTGTTCCCGACTTTAAACTGAACCCATGAGGGAAGAAAATGAATATTGAGCAAACAAAAAACATTCTTAAAAATATGCCATCAGATAAGTCTGTAATGCTCCATGCAAAGCATGGTGTTGGCAAATCATCTGTTGTTAAGCAGGTTTCAGAAGAAATGGCAGAGCACCTTGGCCATGAGGTTGGGTTTTATGATGTTAGGCTGTCTCAGTGCGAAGTTGGAGATATAAAGGGTATGCCCCACCTTGATATTGAATCTGGAATTACGAGATTCTTAAAGCAAGAATGGTGGCCGACAGATGAGAACAGTCATGGTATTTTATTTTTCGACGAATTGAATCGAGCATCTAAAGATGTTTTGCAAGCCGTTTTTGAAATTTGTTTAGATAGAAGGCTTGACGGAAAAAAGCTTCCAGATGGCTGGAGAGTTGTTGCTGCTGTAAATTCTGATGATGAGTATGATGTGGTGGAGCTTGATCCGGCATTACATGATAGATGGTTTCATATTGACTTTGACCCAACGCCTATGGAATGGGTTGATTGGGCTAGACAAAACGAGGTTGAGCCAGCTTGCGTTGAATTTATTAACAGGAATCAAAATTTACTTGATCCGCCAGTAGGAAATCTTGAAGCAGGAAGAACATATCCATCAAGAAGAAGTTGGGTTGCTTTTTCTGATACCGTAAAGAAAATGGCTCTAATCGACAATCCAGAGGACGGGATGTTAACTCAGGTTGCAAAAGGTTGGGTTGGTAGAGAGATTGCCGTAATGTTTCAAAAGTTTGTAACCAATGAGTTTTCTCAGCTAAGACCAGAAGACGTACTTGATAATTTTGAAAAGGTAAAGAGCAAGGTTGAGTCTGCGTGTAATGATATTGAAGTTGTTGCTGCATTAGCAAGATCTGTAGTTTCAGAGGTTAACAGCAGAAGCTTAACTAAGACTAAGGAAAAGCAAAGAAATGCTCTTAAAGAATTTTTTATGATGCTTCCAAATGATGTCGCTTCTCAGGCTTGGGTATCTTTGCTTGGTGGCGCTAAGTCAAAGAAGATTGTTATGGAATGGCAAAACGATGAAGATTTCAGAAACCATCTAAAGCAGATTTACCTATCTAATTAATATATATTACAATGCTCCAATGGTACGAATACCATTGGAGCCATTTCACTAGAGGTGTGTTGTGGCAAATTCGAGAATTAAACAAAAGTTAGAATCAGCTATATCAAAATTAGTCTGCTTTCAACCCCTTTATGGTGAAGTATTTTTGCACCTCAATAAGAGGGTAGCAAACAATATGCCCACTATGGCAGTTGGAGTTATCAGGCGTGTAGACTTGGCATTATTTTATAATGAAGATTTTATTGATGGGTTAACAGCCTCTGAGCTTAGAGCAGTTCTTAAGCATGAAGCTTTGCATATTTTATTGCACCATCTAACTAGATCTAAACATTTTGGCTATAATCCTCGTGGTTATAATATTTCTGCCGACCTTGCAATAAATTGTCACATAGAAGGATTGCCTGATGGAGCGTTATTCCCTAGCGCTTTTGATTTAGATGATAACGAATCTGCTGAGTTTTACTATGAGAAGTTGAAAAAAGAAGCAGATGAAAAAGGAACAGATTATGACGGCCTTATTGATGGCAAGGGCGACACCGTAGACGATCATTCAAAGTGGGAAGACTTTGATGATGATATTATTGAAGAAAAGGTTAGGGGGATTGCTGAGAAGGCAATCAAAGAGCAAGAGAAAAAGGGATGGGGAAATATCTCTGGAAAGCTTGCTTCTCAAATTATTGCTGCTAATAAGCCGAAAGTTAACTGGAAGAAGGAAGTAAGGTACTTCATAAACAAGCTTGTTATGATGGGCAGAAAAAATACTAGAATGCGTCCAAATCGTAGGTATGGCATTTCTAACCCTGGAACAAAAAGAAACTATACAAGCAGGCTTCTTGTTGCATTTGATACCTCTGGGTCGGTTTCAGATGAAGAGTTGTCATACTTTGCTACAGAACTCAATGGAATGATTGAACACGTACATGTAGATTTTGTGCAGTTTGACACAATATTGCAAACGGAACCCAAGCCTTATAATAAAAAGGCTGGGAAAAAAGTCGATATAGTTGGTAGGGGCGGAACAAGTTTTTATCCAGTTATGGAGCTTGCTCATGAGTCTGATTATGATGGATTAGTAATCTTTACAGATGGGGAGGCACCCTTTCCACCTAAGCCAAAATATAGAATGCTTTGGGCTGTATGCCAGAATCAGTCAGGAGTTCAATTTCCCTATGGAAAGAAAGTTGTTATTGAGGCAAAGAAATAATAATTTATATTAAAATACATTAAGAGTATAATAGGGCGGTGGAGCTTATCTTCCGCCCTATTTTATTAGAGGACATATGATTTTTACATATAACAAAACGCACAGCAAGCTTTCTACAATAGTAGTTTCATTTCGAGCAGGTTCAAGAATTGAAAATTCTGGTGGTTTTAATTCTGGAATAGCACATATGCTTGAGCATTGTATATTTAAGGGAACTAAGAATAGAAAGTCATTAGAGATACAAAGAGATATAGCATTTTTAGGGGGAGATATAAATGCATATACCTCACATGAAATGGTTGCTTACCATATAACAGTTCCTTATGAAAATTTAGAAAATGCGATGGAGATTTTATCTGATATAGTTTTTTGCTCGACTATACCAGATGAAGAATTTTTGAAAGAAAAAGAAGTTGTAAAAGAAGAAGAGTTATCGAGGCTTGATTCAATCGGTTCATTTATATGGAATAAATTTTCAAAAGAGTTTTTCTCAAATTATATATCAGAACCTGTTATTGGAACTCAATCTAGCATTGAAAAGTTTACCTCCTCTGAGGTGAGAGACTTTTATAGAAAGTACTGCACTAAGGCTGATGCAGTTGTTTCTATATGTACTAATTTGCCAAAGAATAAAACTTCAGACCTTTTTAAGAAATATTTTGGTAAAAACACAGGAAAGATAAGAGGTGTAGGAGAGTTTGATGATTCTAAATATAAGCCTTCTAGGGAGATCGTTATACATAGGCCAGGAATAGAGCAAACATATGTTTGGGTTGGCACCCCAGGAGTTAAGTCTGGCTCGGAGTTTGAACCGGCTGTAAAGATGATGTCAACAATACTTGGTTCTGGCATGGATAGTAGGTTGTTTACTGAGGTTAGAGAAAATAGAGGTCTAGCCTACAGTGTATCTTCATCTTCAAACGAATGGAGCAATGGAGGTCTGATGCTTATTACATCTTCTACAAGAGATGAGAATGTCCCAGAAATGCTCAGTGTTATAGATCTTGAGATAGACAAGATGAAGAGAGATCTAGTTGAAGATGAGGAGCTTCAAAGAGCTAAGAATAAAATTAGAACATCATTCTATTCTTTAATAGAGAGTTCATATGGTGTTGCAATAAGGTCTTCAAAAGAAAAGCTTTTTGGAAAAATTTCTCTTAATGAATATATTGATCTTTTAAATTCGGTACAACCAGAAGATATAAGGGTTGCTGCAAATAAAGTTTTTGATACAGAAAGACAGCTTACGATGATTTGTAAGAAAGAGGTATAAATGAGAATTAAGATAAATGGAACAATAAGAGATGTGGCAAATTCTGCTTGGATTTCAACGATTGATGATGTAAATGCAAAGCATAGAAGTGATGAAGAAGTTGATAGAGTCACAACTTTTTTGGCAAAAAATTTTCACACTTCTCCGTTTGAGTGTGTTAGCTTAACCTTCTTTTGGTCTGGAGAGCCATCCGAGTGTATTAAGGCATTAGTCTCATCGAATTATTCGAGGTGCCACATTACCGATGCTAAAGGGGTAGATAGTCATCTAACGATTGATTTGTGGAATTTTACTAAAGTTGGCCATAAAGCGCTTGGTGAAGATTTTTTTAATTCTAAATCTTGGAATATTTTTAAATCAGCAGATTCGGCTCTGGCCGCCAAGTCGCGAATGTTTGACTTTTCTGCGCAAAAGTTTTACGAAACTTTCGATGCTGCCGAAATATTAGGAAAAACTAATATGAAGGTTGAGTTAATCTCTTTTCATGATACTGGAGTACAAAGTACCAGCAGGGCAACATGGAGAATTAAATGTCCGCTTTCAATAGCTACTCAAATATTGAGACATAGAACCGGAAGCTTTAATCAAGTATCTGGAAGATATAGGACTGTTAAAAATGAATTTATATCAGATTTAGATGATATTTCATCTATACTACAAAAAATGTATAATGAAGATTTCTATTCTAAATATACAAAGACTATTTATAATAATATAAAAAATTATGAAGAATTAATGCTAGATGCTAAGAATAGTAAAAATAAGGAAATAATTTCTAATGAAGAATACAAAAGAGTAAGAGAAGTCGCAAGGTATATTCTTCCGGAAGGTAGAATGACAGAACTTTATGTTACATTCTATTTAGACGATTTTGAAAGCTATCTAATCCTAAGAAACTCTCCTCATGCTCAAGTTGAACATATTTGGATTGCACAAGAAATGAAAAAAGAATTAAATAAAAGCTTGATTTTTAATAAATAAATTTAATATTTATATTCTTTTACAGTATGATATTATCGGAAAAGACATTTTGGAGATAAATTTTGTTTGAATTTATGACAAATATACTTTCGGGGGTTGGGCTAACTCTGATAGTTACAGAGAGCTTTTTGTTTCAGCCATTAAGAGAGCGGATTTCTAAAGTATCTGAAAAGCTCGGGTACTTATTCAGCTGTCCCATGTGCATGGGCGTGTGGGTGGGTGCGTGTGTTAGTTTTTATTATGGCGCTGACGTATTTAAGTCAGCAATGTTAACCAGCCTATTTAGCTTAATAATAATGAGCATTATAAATTCATTAAGCTATTTGTCAGATTTCTTATTTTCGAAGATGCAAGAGGAAGATTTGCCAGATGAATAATTCTGAAGAAGCGCAGAACGTGGGAAGAGTATCGATATCTGGAAGGATTATCGATTTATTGTGGATGGACGATGAGTTCTATAGAGAGGTTTCGGCCTTAAAAAAAGCTTCATCTTCAAACAAATTTCCAAGAACAGATCAATGGTGTGACTCTGATGGTTTTCATATGGCGTTTGCATTGGCTGGGTATTCTGTTGAAGATATTGATATTTTATTCTGTGGTAGTGAGCTAATAATAACTGGATCTGGAAACAGAATGACATCAGAGACTTTACCAGAAAGAGTAAGTTCTGATGATAATGGTGTGGATGATTATCCTCAAAGAGGTAAAAATAAGCAAATTCAACAGGGGATAATCGTAAGAGGGATAGCCAGAAGAAGTTTTAAAACAAAGTATTATATAAGCCCCAAGTTTGATTTGGGCCTAGCCCACGCCTCCATGAAGGATGGTTTGCTAGAGGTTATTATACCTCTATCTGGTAATAATAGTTTCTCTAAAATAGATATTAATAAATAACTGCAAAGAGGTGTTACAATGGAAGAGTTAAAGAGCTTGACCTTAGCAATGGTCAAAAGCATCGTCGACAAAGAGGATGGTGTTTCGGTTGAATTAAGAGAGTCTGACAAAGGGCCCCTGCTAGAGATTAAGGTGGCCAAAGAAGACGTTGGTAAGGTTATCGGAAAGCAAGGTCGTATAGCTTCATCACTTAGAACTATAGTTCGGGCTGCTGCTGCAAAGTCTGGTCATAAAGTTCTTTTAAATGTATTTAATAAGCCTGCCTGATTTTATAAACAATAAAAAATGTCAAAAGATTCAAACCCAAAAATAGATGCTATAAAAAAAAAGATAGTAAAGCTATATGAAAATTTTGGAATTGAAATTGACATTAATTATGAAGAAAATTTGGATCTCATAATTGATTATTATTCAAAAAATCCCGAACAACTTGGTAGGGATATAAAAAAGTCCGATAAGAATAAACACCTAATAGAAGACGAAGATATTCTTTGAAGTATAGAGGCGAAATACTATTAATAATCAATATTATTATGCGTACATATGCGTGTGCAGGTGTTGAAATGGATTTTAAATATGATTAATAAAAAAGGGTTGGCGGCAAAAGTAGCGCAAAAGACATGCGTAACTAAAAAGGAGGCGGCACAAATTGTTGATCTTCTTTTTGAAGAAATTGTAGAGGAACTAGAGAGAGGCGGAGACGTTTCAATAGTAGGATTTGGTAAGTTTTTTCTTTACCATCATAATCCAAGGCCCGTTAGAAATCCAAAGACTCAAGAAGAAATGATACTAAAGCCCTATAAGTCTGTTAAGTTTAGAGTTAGTGATAAACTAAAAAAGCATTTTAAGGGAGTGGAATAAATGTCTGTAGATAGCAGAAAGAAGCTGACTGCGTTTTATGATTCAGGCAAAGTTGTCGTTACTAGTGAGTTTGTCAACTCGATGTTTGGAGGGCTTCATGGAACCTCTGAAGGTGATATAATAGCATCTGTAGATCCAAATGATCCCAGAGTAGTAGGCCATTTGCATGATGGCATTCATGCCGATGGACATGCTGCAAAGATAAATTTAGAAAATCATGTAGAAGGCCAACTGAGGAATATAAGTCTTGGCGATGGAGCAGTTAGAAAGAGCAATATACAGTGTTACCCTGAGGCGTTAAAGCATAATGCAATTCCAGAATTTGAAGTTGATCCTGATACTGGCGAAAAGTGCTACTACTTAAACTTAGATCTTCCGTCAGGTGGGGGTGAGCCTGCTGGGAGTGACACTGAAATTCAATTTAATGATGGCGGAGAATTTGGATCTCAACCTGGATATGTTTTCAAAAAAGAAAGTCAGGAAAATAAAAAAGATGGAAGCATGGGAATTAACGTTCAAGATATTGAGCGAAACCTTCCATACGCACTGTCTGTTTATGGCGATGAGCAGATATATTCTGACGAGAGTTTGGCCGAAAGTGTTGATTTAAGCATTGTCTTCGATCACCCAACCGTTGGAAGGAATTTGATTCTAGATGGCGATGGATCATATGGTATAAAAAAGATAAATGATGTTATTCATTTTGATTCTTCATTTGGAAGGCAAGCATTTATAGATAAGCATAATGACCATATTGCTGACGTTCTATTAAAACTCTTAAACGTATTCGCACCCAATTCGCCATTTTTCAATGAAAAATATTTGCTACCAGATTTTCACCCAAGAAACTGGCTTGCTAGTGATTTTGCGTTGGCAAAGAATAAAGCTCAAATTCAAGCGATGGACGGAGGAGTAGAGTTTTTCGACGAGGCTATTAATGCTTTTCCAGAGCCCCTTCCTCTAGAGGGTACAACCATTTCTCAGGTTATTGAAAGAAGAGATGAATTAAATAATGTTTATTTATCTCTTATAGAGAAATTTAAAAATTTTTTCAATGTAATGAAGGACGAACAAACAAGTCTCACTCCATATGATTATAGCATGGGCCCCAAGTATAGGAATACCGCATCGGGTATTCGTGAAACTGCTGACGGAGTTTATCAGGGCGCTTTATATAATCATAATAACGGAAATCACCCATGGTCAACTGATAGAGATGTTGTTCCAGATGACCTAGATGAAATAGGTAAGTTTTTTATTTACTGGATTGTTTCTGACATGAGAAGTAATAAAAATTCTTCGCAACTTATAGATATCGAATATCAAAAAATTGTTGATGATTATAATAACTTAGAAAGAGTATTTGCCAAAGTTAGTGTTCCGCTCGATACATCTGCTGGAAGAGGCACCGTAAAATCTGATAGATGGTATAAACTTAGCTATAGCATTAGAACTAATATTGGCTCTGCAAAATTAAATATTCCAAATCTTTCTAGAAAAAAATCGGGATCAATTGGCTCTATTGGTTATCTTACAAGCAAAAATCTTGAGTTAGACACAGAAGTCGGCAATCATTATTTATATTTTAAATCAAATTCATGCTTAAATAAGATAAAGCCTGGAGGGCTATACAATCCTGACGGCAATACAGCTTTAGTGCCTTCACTTGTTTTTGAGTTCATATCGGATTCACCTGGAGAAATAATTGAGCTAGAAAACCTAGAATTAAGCGAATTGGTCGATGGAAATCTCCATGTATCTGGAATAATTAATGGAGGAGGAAGTCGAGGGCTTAGATTTGGTGAAGACGGAGGTCTCGGAGTAGGCTTAACTAGAAGTGAATTTTGGAAAAACAGTACTGATGCTTTAAAGCGTCAAGAATATAATAATAGCTTTGCAGAAAGACCTCAGGCTGAGCTACATATTCGTGGAGAAACAGGTAGGCTCCATTACGATCCAGATGATGCCGATGATCAGAGAAAGAATTTCTGGCTAACCCCAGTTATAATAGAGGATATTCCTCCATGTTCATGGGAAGATAATGGCCAAGAGAGATTTGTTAATGATATAAGAGGAACTCTTGTAATTAATGAATCTGGAAGAGTCTATGTGAATGAAAAGATAAAGTGTGAATCTGCTGGCGGTGGAATTCAGCAGTTAAATGGCGGCCAAGGTGAACTTGTATTCTTGGGATCGGGAGGAATCTTGGAGTCCGACAGGGCCATCGCTATTGATAAATTTAATCTTGTAAATCCATCTGTCACACTTATTGACTCTCATGATTCAGATAATCCTTTTTCATTTTCTTCATTTCAATTTTCATCAGCAGAGGATGATGGTACGGGAACTGAGGTAGTAAGTCCTCTTGGCAGCATAACTTATTTAAGAGATAATTTAGTTAATTTGAATCCAAATCAAATGCTTAATATGAGCTCATCTGGAGGCTCAAGTTCGACCCAGTTTATTCCTCCAAGTGGAATGATAAATATAGGCACAACAAGAAGTTTCTTAGGAACTCAGGTTGGTCTCAGGGTTTCTTCGGAAAGAATGGTTGCTATTGGAGATGTAGAATCATTACACGAGGTAGTGCTTTCATCGAGTGTAGGTACTTTTGGCCTTGATAATGGGCGAAAATATAAAATAACTGAAAATCCAAATGGTTTTGATTTTACTCAGTTTGGTGCGCCGAGCAGTGATGTTGATCAAATTTTTATTTACGAAGGTGAAGATATTCAAGCTGGAGATCCAATTTTTTCTGATCCTAGCGCAAAAGTGGGTCGTGTTAACGATGGTCATAATAATAGAACTTTAGAAGTTGTAAACGTCACTCCGGGTAAGCCTCCCGTTAGGTTTGGCGGGCTTACTATTGCGGATCAAAGCTCTGAAGTTGGCCCAAGCTTGCTCGTAAATTCTGAAGGAGATTTGTTTGAAAATAAAGGCGGTGCGCAATTTGTTAAAGCAAAATTGCATTCGAGCATTACCAGCATACCCTCTGGATCTCCAGTGGTCATGCATTCATTTGATTCATCAGATGGATGCATGGTTGTTACAACCAATGGTAATGGCAGAATGAATGCTGCATTGGGCGTAACTGTAAGCTCATCAGCTGGAATTGACGAAACTGTCCTTGGAGTTTCTGCCGAATCGGCTCAAGCTGATGAAATTTTTAATGTTCAAATTGCTGGAGAATTTATTGGTGATGCAAGAATATTTTTACCTGGATTAAGTGGAATGACCCCTCCTGCTCAGCAAACTCCAGGCTTTGTAATTCCAGCAGGAACTCACGTTAGGGTATTTCATAATACAACGTGGCAAAATAGACATTTTAATACTGATATACCATCACTTGTTAGTGGATCTCCTACTGAGACTTGGATCGTTCCAGAATTTAGCACGTCTGGATCGAATCAAGGGTTTATAAATAATGGCTCTGGCAGAGCTACTGTTGGGTATCTTCTTGAAGACATAGATTTAAATACTCATTTGGCAGATGCTCAATTGGACACAAATAATACTGGTAAAATGGATGGAAAGCAGCTAATTGGTATGGCCAAAATATTTATTGATCCGAGATAACTTTGTCTAATATATTTTGATAATTTAATATTTATAAATTTGGGATGGTAAAAGTTGAATATAAATGTTATCCTTGGTTGCAATGGAAATGTTTCATCAAATAGGTTTTGTTACTGCGGGTCTGTTGAGAATGTAATATTAGAGATTTCAAGAATTCCGATAAAAGAACAAGAAAAACTATTGGACTTTTTAGATGATACTTGCGGACTTTTTAATGAGCCTTGTTATGATTATTCAAAAAATGTAAATATAATAAAAATATTATATAAAACATTTGAAGTTATAGATGAACAAATGCTTGAATCAATTCAAGCTTTTATAAGGATGCATAGAAGCTGTGGGCTTATAATAAGATTGGAAGAAGGAAGTAATGAGTAATAAGATAAATGTTCCAAATAATAATCGATACGTAAACTCCAAAAAAAAAGATGCACAGAGAAAAGTAGAAAATGCTTTTGCAGATTATAAAAAAATTCTAGATGATAAAACGCATCCAGATAACCAGACAGAAGCATATAAAAACAATGTAATATCAACTCTCAACAGATTACTTGTCGCTGCAGATGAGATGGATTCTGAAAATCCTGGCGAAGGAATATTTGGATTAATTGTATTATCATTAAGGTCAAACTTAAAATTAAGAGATGAAATAATAAAAACGAATGTGGAGATAAGAGATCTTAAGGTTGAAATTAATCGATTAAAGAAGATGAAAAATTGAAGAACAAAGAAGAAGTAGTAAATCATTTAATTAAAAAAATTGGCAGCATTTCAGAAGAAAAAAGAAATCTTGAGGATTGGTGCAGGAAAGTTTTAATTGACCCGGAGCGGGATCGTGCCTATATTGCAATAGTGGCATATAGGTTGGCCTTGGTTGAACTTTTAGAAGATATAAAGGGTAATAATAATGAGCGGCTATTCGGAGAAAATAAGTCTTTTAAGACCAGAGGGAGGGGCTAAGCTATTTTCTTTGCTTAAATCTTTTGGGATAAGTTGTGACTCTATAGAGGTAGAGAGTAAGAAATTTTTCGACATATATGATTTGAAGCTTTCAAGTGGAGTGAGATCTTCAAGGATAGAAAAAGTGCTTGTTGACATTGGTATAGCAATGTCTGCGCTATCCAAGCCAATTGGGTATCCAGTATTAAAAAATGGAGTCTACAGAATTGAAATACAAACAAAGGAGTTTGAGTCTCCATCTCTAAAGGATGTTTGTAATGATTTTTCTCAATCATATTATGCGCCCATAGCTATAGGCATGGATGATTCGGGGGATTATTTTCACGTAGACCTAAATAGCATACCAAACCTTTTGATAGGCGGTGTCCCCGGATCTGGAAAGAGCATGCTCTTGCATAGCATGATAATATCATTAATAAAAACAGGAGTAGACCTACATTTGGTTGATCCAAAAATGGTGGAGTTTGTTCCGTATGATGGTGTTAGTGGCGTGAGTGGCATTTATAATTCAGTTGAAGATACTGAGATTGCAATAGAGTCTATTCGCCAAGAGATGGAGTCAAGATTTAAGTTGCTGAGAAAGAGTTCGTGCAGGAATGCAGTCGAGTTTAACTCAAAAAATCAAAAGAAAAGACTAAAGCCAATCGTTCTGGTCATTGATGAGTGGGCAGACATTGTTCTTCAGTCCTCTGGTATTCAAAAGTTATTATGTTCTGTAGCGCAAAAAGGTAGGGCCGCAGGAATTTCAATAATATTAGCTACCCAAAGGCCGTCATCAAAGGTTATCTCAGGACTCGTTAAGGCTAATTTCCCAGGAAGGATTGCCCTTCAGGTTGCTTCCGCTACAGATAGTAGAATAATTCTTGATTGCAAAGGTGCCGAAGATTTGCTAGAAGTAGGCACAGGTTTATATCTTGATGGAAGGTCTGCAAAACCAAGGATGTTTAGAGCCCCGTATTTGCAGGATATTGATGCAGAATTATCCAATTTTTCCCTTAACATCCAAAAGAAGGACTCTTTTTGGAAGAGGATTTTATTTTAATGGCGTATAGAAAGTCTGATATAATCAGTGCGGTTTCAATGGAAAAGGTTGCAGAACTGCTTAATATAGAGCTTGAGCCAATATCAACTGGAAACTTTACTGCAAGATGTAGGTGTCCTGGAATAAATCATAAGCATGGGTCAGAAAGAACTCCCTCGCTATATATTGATACAATAAATAATAATTATTATTGCTACGGCTGTGGCTCTAGTCATAACCAGATTGATTTTTATATATTGGCCACAGGATGTAGCTTCTTAGAGGCCCTTGATGCTCTCGGGCCACTGATTGATCCAAGCAAGATTGGATCATATAAAGATTCAAAAAAGACAAATTTCTCTGTGTTAATGGAGATTTCAAAATATATTAGAGGAATTATTATAAAAAATAGAAACGATATGAAGTGGATAATGAAGCTTCAAAAAAATATTGACAATTCAATATCTAAGATAGATAGATTCGACACTAAGAGATCTGAGATGCTCTTAAGAAAGGTTAAGAGAGTTTGCAGAGAGAGGTATGATTTTAAATGAGAGCAATTATATGTGGAGATGTACATATTGGTGCCGTATTTGGCCTTGGCGGGGGAAATGGATCTGGTGGTAATACTCGGGTTGATGATTACTCAGAAACTTTTAATCATATTATTAGTCACGCAATTGATTCAAAGGCTGATATTTTTATACAGACTGGAGATTTGTTTGAGAGTAGAAATCCGGCTCCAGAATATGTAAATATTGCAAATAAAGCTTTGAAGAGACTTTCTGATGCAAATATTGCAACTTTTGTAATTATGGGTAACCACGATTATATAAGGGGCGACGGAGGCTTTACTAGCGCTATATCTAGTATGGCAGCAAGTGAGTATCCAAATATAAGAATGGTATTAGAGCCAGAAGTTGTTACCTTTAAGAATTCCAAAGGAGAAGCAACGAATATAATTTTACTCCCATTTAGGGATAGAAAAATGTATTTAGACCATGGCAAAACATGCAGAGATCAGTCTCAGGCATATAACTCTGAAATAAAGCAAATTATAAGATCTATAGAAAATGATTATCCCACAATATCTGTGGGACACAACTTTTTTTACGAAGGTAGTTATAATGATTATGGCGGATCAGAACTTATGGTTGATCCTGATGCATTTTTTGGGACTGACCTTGCCGTAATGGGTCATGTTCACTCTTTTTCCGTTCTAAGAAAGAAGCCTCCTGTATGTATTTATTCTGGGAGCATGGAGAGAACAAACTTTGGAGATGCAAATATAGATAAGTACTTTATTGATTATGATATTTCTGATAAAAAAATAAAGTTCAAAAAAACACCTGTAAGAGAATTATTGGATGAAACAATAGATCTTACAGAAGATGATTTTTCTACGTGCAAAGAATCGTTAAAGAGTGCGATCGAATCAATGGATGTTAGAGGCAAAATAGTTAGAGTTAAAGCAACTGTAAAAGAAGCCGTAATGCCAGCTGTAGATAAAGGATTTATTCAAAAATATTTATATGATAATGGTGCGCATTTTGTCTCAAAGGTAACGATCGAACCTGTAATTAATAGGGTTGTTAGAGATAGTGAAGTTTTAAATCATACCAATGATTATGAGATGTTTGAGGCATTTATAGAATCACAATCTTTTGATTCTGAAATTCTAAAGAGCATACTAAAAGAGGGACGAAAGATTATAGAGGGCAAATGATTCCATTTAATATAAAGATAGAAAATTTTTATTCTCATAAGTATAGTGAAATTGACTTTTCAAAATTTGATTCAGTATTGCTCATTGGGAATACAGAAGGTGACTATGGCAAGAGCAATGGTAGCGGTAAAAGTGCAATATTAGAATCTATATTATGGTGCTTGTTTAACAAGTCTAGAGCTCCTATGATGAATGATATAATTCGGTGGGGTGAGACCAGCTGCTCTGTTGAGATGGAGTTTGACCACGATGATACTAGATATAAGATTTTAAGAACAAGAAATAGAAAAAACTCAACATCAACAGTTGAATTTTCTTACTTGAATAAGCTTGGTGATTGGAGCGATCTTTCTGGATCAACTTCTGGGTCAACGAATGACATTATAGAAAAAACTATAAAATTAGACTATAAAACTTTTATAAACTCAATATACTTTAGGCAGAATGATATATCGGAGTTTGCAGAGGCAGACCCCGCAAAGAAAAAAGATATATTAAAATCTATAATAGATATATCTAGATGGGATGAGTATGAAAAGCTGTCTAAAAAGATGGGCAGAGAAATATCATCAGAATGCAAAATATTGGAAGCATCAATAAGCAATTATGACGAGGTGGAGTCTGGCCTAATAGATGCGAAGAATTCTTTAAAAGATAAAACGACTAGCTTGGCAAGTCTAAAGTCAAATAAAGCAGTAATAACTGAAAAGCTGGACAAAATATCAAAAGAATATGAGTCAGTAAAAAAGTCTCTAGATACAGATAATTATGATAGCACTATTGAAGAAATAGAAAACTTAAGACAGAATGTAGAGGCGATTAAAAAGTC
>Ga0163109_10000629_pt1 | contig 28208 bp, 32 predicted proteins | sample CRUFie1St13metaG_FD_108704 | JGI IMG/M metagenome (GOLD analysis project Ga0163109, IMG submission 108704) | Marine microbial communities from the Costa Rica Dome - CRUD Field 142mm St13 metaG | ecosystem: Environmental > Aquatic > Marine > Oceanic > Photic zone | place: Costa Rica: the Eastern...
AGTTGTTTTTGGATTATTATTAGCTTTCAGAAAAACTAGAAAATTTGCCTCATATGGACTTATTATATTGTTATTAATTGTATTTCCGGCTAATATTCACTTAGTTGAGAGTGAACTTTCTCAGTCGATTTTGGAAGTTTCCAGAGAACAAACAATAATAAGGCTTCCATTTCAAGGTCTATTCTTAATATTAGCATACTGGCATTCAAAAAATAATTAATTTTAAGTATGAACAACTTCTTCAAGTGGCATGATAAGATGATATGGAAAATTTCAAAAGAATTTAATTTGACTAAATATCAAGTGCTTATACTGACTTGGCTGGAGGGTATCTTGATTGGAGTTATCCTTTGTAAGTTTATATTTTAACTAAAATTGTTCCTTCAAAGACTAGCTTGGCCGGACCAGTTATGCTGATTTCTTGATAACCTCTTTCAGATGAATTAAACTGAACATTTAAATTACCACCTTTACATTTCATAGTAATATTAGAGCTATTTGTCCTACCCAAGAAATTCATACATATAGCAGAAGCAGTAGAGCCAGTTCCACATGCGAGAGTTTCATTTTCTACTCCTCTTTCATATGTTCTAATTTTAAATTGATTATCCGAAATTTTTTCAATAAAGTTTATGTTTACACCCTCTTTTTTATAAAAATCATTATATCTAATTAACCTTCCTTCATTATTTACATCTAATTTATCAGTATCATTCTTTTCAATTACTAAGTGAGGTGATCCCGTATCAATAAATGTTCCATAAGGATTACTGACTATATCAGAGTTTACTTTCATTTCCATTTTAATGAGCCCATTATCCAATATTTCGGCACTATGAATACCATCAAAAGCGTTAAATACTGTTTTTTTTCCTATAATATCTTTATTATACGCAAATAATACAGCACATCTGGAACCATTTCCACATAATGATCCCAAATTTCCATCGGAAGTATAATGAAGAATTTCAAAATCACAGTTATTAGATTCTTTTAGAATAATTAGACCATCAGCTCCAACTCCAAAATGTCTATCACACAAATAGCTTATTAATGATTTATTATCATTAATAAGATTATCTCTATCGTCAATTAAGATAAAATCATTTCCTGCACCATTGTATTTACTGAAGTCAATTTTCATAATGGCGCAAATCTAAATAAATAAACTTATACTCAATTGGTCAAAAGATCTTATTTTCCGTTTTGAATAGGTTCAGTGTCAGGCATCATCTTATTGAGTATAAAATATACTGGACAAAACTTTGTAAAAGGACTAATAATTTGAAGAAAACCAACACCTATAGCTAAATAAATAAGATTAGTACTAACAAACATTGATCCAACAACTGAAACAAGGTATGTCATACCAACAATTGCATCATGAGCTCTAACTTTTGAAATATTTTTTTCCATATAATAAATTTAAAAAAATAACCAAAATAAATAAGATATTAATAATTATAATTTATAAATTATACACTTAAACAATTTAAAATTACATTATGAGAAAATTTTTATTATTTATTGCTTTTATAACTGTAACTACATTAAGTTCTCAATCATTTAGTGTTTTTCATATTCAGGTAGAAAAGGGTGGTGAACAAGCACTTTTGAAACTTTTTGATGATACATTTGGAGATAAAGAATTTAAGTCTGGTGGTGTTCAAATAGAAGCAATACATGTTGGAGATATCGATGGATATGCTTCACACAGAATAGCTTTTATTGGAGATCCTTCAAATTGGGGAACAGTTGATGAGTGGGAACCAAATGAATTCCAATTATTTTGGTCAAGAGCCCAGGATCACTTCGAGTGGAAAAGATCTGCTTCTGGTAACTTTTTAAGTTATGATGGCGGTGCTATAAGCGAATATGACTACTATCAAATTTATGAAATAGATGTTGACGACCCTGCAGCTTTTAAGTCTGCCCATGATAAAATTGTTAAACAACTTTCTGATTCTAGAGAGGGTAGACCTGTTGCTCTTGGAGATTTCTCAATTGGAGGAAATGGCGCTTCTCACTGGGTTGGAGTAGGTGCAAAGAATTGGAATGATTTAATGATTCAAAAATCTAAAAATGAGTCTTATTCTAAAGAATGGCAAGCATACTACAATAACAGGGGCAAAGTAGAATCTATGAGAAATTATACATTCTGGGTAGTCAAAAGATATGGTGATTTTTAAATGCTAATTATAAGCCCTCTATTTGAGGGCTTTTTTTATTCTCCGTAAACAACTTTTTTTATATCTCCCCAAGTAACAAGTTTTATATCATTATCTTTTAATACTTTTTTAAACTCTTTTGAATTAAAAACATCATAGTCTAGTTGTCTCCAAAGAGAACCATATTCTGGATGATCAACAGTTACTGCTCTAAGCTCCTCATTATCATATCCTAGATGAAGTAAAAAAACGTTTAATCCTGGAGCTAATGACTCTACTTTAGAAGAATATAGTTTAAAAAAATCATCATATTTATACACATCATTTACAATTAAAGTGTTGGCAACGTCTTCACCTGCAATACTTTCCAATGATGTTCGGTCTGCTTCAGGATAGAGCATGTACATATCATTTACGGGAACAATGTAATCAGGAACAGGAAAGTCCTCATCAAACAAGCTTGATATTCTTGATTTTATCGCCATAGATACTAATCTATTTTTGTGACCAACCTCTATGTAGACTCTCCATATATCTTTATTTACAGCTATTGCTCCCATGTGTGAATCAATATGTGATGGATTTATTCCTAGAGATCTTGCGTAATCAATTTGGGCCTGGAGTTCTTTTCTAACTTCTTCAGGATCAGCATTTATATTGACATCTCTGGTATTATCATAAAATTCGTTATCATCATTAAGTAAAGATTGAATTTCATTAGAAGATGAGAGTCCACCCCATTTATAATTTTTCCACTCTGCAGTAAGGGTAAGGTGAACTCCAATATCATATTGGGGATAATCTTTATGAAATTCAGCAACTTCTTTTACCCAAGGAGATATCATCATTACGGATCCAGAGTTTATACCATTATTTTTATAAGCATCAAATGATGCAATATTAATCGAGTGTGCAATACCGATATCATCAGCATGAATAATTAGCAATTTTGCGTCTTTGTCGTAGCCAAGCCTTTCAGCAATATTATTAATTTGTGAATTGATATTGACTGTATAAAAAATCGATAAAAAAAGAATTAAATATTTCATATGTGATTAGTTTTAATTTAATATAAGTATATTTTAGTAAAATTCAATATGATGAAAAGAATTATAATTTCATTAATCATACTCTTTATTTACTCGTGTCAATCAAGTGAATCAGAAAAGAACATCGCGATAGTTATTCATGGTGGTGCAGGTACAATTTTAAAAGAAAATATGACCCCAGAGCTAGAATCTGCATATCTAAATAAATTAGAAGAAGCTGTTAAAACCGGCTATGATATATTAAATAACGGAGGCTCAAGTCAATCAGCTGTTGAAGAGACAATAAAAATAATGGAAGATTCGCCGCTGTTTAATGCTGGGATTGGGTCAGCATTGACTAATCAAGCAACAGCTAGTTTAGATGCATCTTTTATGGAAGGAAATAATCTTGATGCTGGAGCAATAGCTGGATCAAAATACATCAAAAATCCTATTAGTGCTGCAATTTCCGTTATGAAAGAATCACCTCATGTTTTGCTTTCCTCAAATGGTGCTGATAATTTTGCAATAGAAATGGGTTTAGATACTGTTCCTAACTCATATTTTATTACTGAAAGACGATTAAGATCTCTGAGAAAAGCTAAAGAAGAAGATATAGTTTCAATTGAAGATGATATTATTAAAGACTCTAAATATGGAACAGTTGGTTGTGTTGCAATTGATAAGATGGGAAATATATCATCGGGAACTTCGTCCGGAGGCACAACAAATAAAAAATGGGGGAGAATAGGGGATGTCCCAATTATAGGTGCTGGAACATATGCCAATAATGATTGTTGTGGTATTTCAACAACTGGGTGGGGTGAACATTTTATAAGAAATGTTGTTGCATATGATATAGCTGCGCAGATAATTTATGATAGAAAAAGCATTGAAGAAGCATCTCTTAATTCTTTAGATAAAGTAATGAAAACTGGTGGAGATGGAGGTGTAATAGGAATAGATAATAAAGGCAACATATCAATGGAATTTAATACAGCTGGAATGTATAGGGCCTCTATAGATAAAAATGGAAACTTAACAGTAAAGATTTACTCAGATTGATTTAAGGGTCTATATACCTTCCTCTCACTAAGATTTGTTAATATTTTATTTTTTGAGTAAAGAAGAGGAAAATACTTATCATTTGCCCAGTCTTCATAAAGATTTTTATAAAACTTACTTTTAGGATTCCCTGATTGTCCTGGGGAATTAGTTGCAAAACTATTATCCCAATCTTTTGTATTAATTACTACTCTAAAACTTCCACCTGATTCTTGATTTAACTCATTAGACGTTGATCCTGGTGTGTATCCATCTCCTCCTCTAGGATAAGTTTTTAATGCAATTATTTCCTTAATTGAGTCATTAACAACTTTTTCAAGCGGATGATATATCTTTACATGTTTGTAATTATCTTGTCCATAAACCCAACCACTTGATTCTGTACCATATTTCTCCTTTAAATTTTTTATCGCTAGATCAAATGTCTTGTCAAGAAAGTGACTTTTTTGTTTGTCACCCATTTTTGATATACCTTCAATAACTTTATAAATTTGAACTTCAACATACTTTTGTACTTCCTTTGGCACAAACTCTTTGATAAATTCAAAATAAATCTGATTTTGCCATTCAATGTATATTCCTGCCTCAACAGAATTTTTATCTAAAAAATTATTCCATTTTGAAAGTTTTTCATAGTGTTCAATATTATTTTTTATGTGTCCTTTAGAGAGTTCAATAATTTGTTTTGATGGAATGGAAAAATAGTCTATTTGAAGATTAATCATATCATCCATATCAAATTTATCCATATCCTCTAAAACACCATTAACCCTATCACCTCTGTATGGGTCAGCCCAGTCATATCCAATCGCATCCCATCTTTCATAATCTTCGGGTGTTACATTTTGATTAGCAGTTGCTATATATCCTTTTTCAGGATTAAAAAGACCAGGTTTTTGAATAATTTCAATGTAATCCTCCCATTCAAAATTTCCATCTCCACTTACAGGTACAAGCCCACTATGAGTTTTTCTAATAGGAGCAATTCCAACTGACTGCCATCCAATGTCTCCATATTTGTCTGCCCAAACCATATTTTCTCCAGGAATGTTGAAATAATTACATGCTTCTCTATACTCTTCCCAACTTTTAGCTTGGTCCATTCTTAGAGATGCTAAATAAGGAGACCCTCCAATTTCTGACCAACCATTTTTAACGGCATATGCTTTATTCCTTCTCTCATCAATGAAAGTTACAGGCCCATGAACTGAATAGAATAACTCAACATTTACATCATCTTTATCTTTTACAGCAATAGATTCACTAATTATTTCAAAGTTTTTCCACTCACCTTTGTATTTATATTCCCTATAGTTCTTAGGATTTAAATCATAGACATATAAATCTTCAGCGTCTGTTCTAAAAACAGTTAATCCCCAAGCGCCAATCCCATTATGACCAATTGATATTCCTGGAATTTCAGGTTCTCCCCCTCCAATTACATTCCATCCAGGTGCGACTAAGTGGGCCATATATCTTAGGGATGGGTTTGAAAGAGACCTATGAGGGTCATTAGCAAGTAAAGGATATCCATTAAAAGATTTCTCACCTGAAATTACCCAATTATTGCTACCAATTGAATACCTGTCATTAATCTGATCTGGTATATCGCTATAAGCAACATCATCGTCAGATTGATATTTCTCTAATATGTAATGCTTTTTAAATTCAATTGGTTCTCTGTAAGCATTATATAATCTTAATATGTCTTGTTTTAAGTCCTCATATGTTAGATTATAATCTAAATTTATGTCTGGTTCTTTTGGGTGAAACCATAAAAGCTCTTTTGTTTTATCTTCCCCTATAAGTGAAACAATTCTACCTATGTTTAGCTCATCCTCAATGTTTCCTAGAAGTCCCTGATGACGCGAGATTACATCTTCATTTGTCCATTTTTCGGGTTTAATACCTAATATTTCGAACTCAATAGGCAGCTGGTCAGGGTCTTTATTTATTTCTTCTATATATCTATTGATACCTGATACAAATGATGAAACAATCTCAATACCATCTTCATGATAGTGATTTAATTCATCTTCCATGTTACCTCTAAATTTAAATAGCCTTGTTCCAATATCTCTCTCTAATTCATCATCGCCAAAAATTTCTGCAACTGAACCAGTGGCTTGTCTTCTCCATATTTCAAATTGAAAAAGCCTATCTTTTGCTGCAAGGTAACCTTGCATAAAAAATAAGTCTTTTTGATTATTTGCATAAATGTGGTTAACACCAAAATTATCTCTAAGGACTTCAACTTCATCCAATAAACCATCAATTTGGGATATGTTAGTGCATGAGCATATTAAAATTGAGATCATTATTAAAACAGACTTTTTCATAGAAGTAGTTTTTTCAATTTATCAAAAAAATATCTCTTGTGCTAATCTAAATGTGTTTGAATGAGCTTCAATAATATTCTTAAGAACAATTGAATATCCACCTCCCATTGAAACTTGCAATGGTATTGAATTTACCTTACATGTTTGTAAAATAAATTTATCTCTTTCCTTACACCCATTTAAAGTCAAAGAGAGTCTACCTAACTTATCATTTTCAAGAACATCAACTCCGGAAAGATAAAAAATGAATTCGGGCTCAAATTGATCAATTACTTTTGGTATTGTCTCTTTTAATACTTTTAAATATTCTTTATCATTTGTATTGTCGTCAAATTCAATATCTAGATCACTTTTTTCTTTTCTAAATGGATAATTTTTTTTTCCATGAAATGATAATGTATAAACGTTTGGATTTGAATTAAATAGAGATGCAGTTCCATTACCTTGATGCACGTCAAGGTCAATAATTAAGATCTTTTTAAATAAACCTTCCTGAATAATGTAATTAGCTGCAATTGCTTGATCATTTAACATACAAAACGCTTCACCACGATCATAAAAAGCATGATGGGTTCCACCAGCTATATTCATTGAAATACCATTTTTTAATGAATAATTTACTCCGCTGACGGTTCCTTGTGCTATTTGTAACTCTCTATCTACAAGTTCTTGGCTTAAAGGAAATCCAATTTCTCTAATTTCTTTTTTGGATAATTGTAACGATGTAAATCTTTTAAAATATTCTTTTTGATGAGTCTTTAAGACAATTTTACTATCAATTTTACCGGGACTAAAAAAATTCTCATCAACACATGTATTCTCTCTTATTAACTGTTCAGGAATAAGCTCATATTTAATCATAGGGAATCTATGATTTTCTTCTAGTGGATAGATGTAGTTACTGTTGAAAGCAATTTTTAGCATCTAGATAAATATAAAAAAAAAGACCTCATGTAGAGGTCTTTTTTAAAATATGACTGATTTCTACCAATTTGAACTTAACTCAGGTAAATATTCATGATGTCTAATTGATCTACCATTCTCTTCTAAAGACTCTGCCATTTTTGCACTATCTTGAGCATAGGAATCATCTCCATATATTTCATTGTAACTTGCAATCATATTCTGAAGTGGCTCACCATAATCTGAACTTTGTCCAGTGAATCCATCATGATGAAATCTAACTTGGACTACATTTCCATTACATCCAGAATTACATACTAAGACACTTACCCTTGATGGGTATCCTGACTCTGTCATTGCTCTCTTTACCCTTCCTCTAAACCTCCAAAAATCTTGTTCTCCAGAATCTTTATAGTTATAGTATATAATTCTTCTGTGGGTTTGTGGTTTAGGGTCTTCTGGTACATATGATGACCAATTATTTCTAGCCCAATATCTATTTCCTAGTGAAGTATGAAGTGGACCTACAGTTTTTTCCCAATAGGCATTACCTTTCATATCTTCATTGTCAAATTCACTAACATCAGTAGTAAGCTGCATTCTGAGATAATTGTTAGCCTGAGGACCTGAAAGAATTCTAAATGTTATCCATCTAGGCTGACCCTCTTTATTGTTATACATCTCAGTCTTTTTTGCAACTGCTTTTTCAAAAGCAGAAACATCAGATTGATCAACTTGAAGTATACGGGCTCTCATTAACCATTGCTGAGGCATGTTATCCTGAGCAAATGATGGAGCTATAGTAATTAACGCAATTAATAATAATATAATTTTTTTCATATCTATAATTTTAATTTGAAGTTGCCTCTCTTAATAATCTCATGTGTACTATTCTTCTTCCATTAGGCATTAGTGAGGCATTAACAGACTCAACGTCCTGCTCATAAGATCCACCTCCATACATTTCATTATACTTTTCAACGAGTTTAGGCAACTCATTAGCATTGATCTCTCTTTGATGTTCAAAGCTCTCATATGTAAAGAATATAGCTACCCAGTTACCATCACATCCTGATGCACAATTCATAACGTGCATTGCTGAGTTTATTTGATCGTCTCCCATGGCAGCTCTCGCTTCAGCTTGTCTAATTCTGAACCTCCAGAAGTCTTGTTCTCCAGAATCTTTGTAATTATAGAACATAACCATTCTTAAATCATGGTCCCTAGTTGAATCTGGCCATACAGAGGCATTAGCGTTTCTTGTCCACATAATAGTTCTTCCAGAGGAGTTGGACTTAATATATTTATCAACATTTTTTGACCAATAATTTGCCTCTTCTGGATTTAGTCCACCATCCATCATTTCAGGAGAACCAATTTGAACTCTAAAAATTTTACCGGTATCTGAACCAGATAGGATTTCAAAAGTAGAAAAAGCAAAGTTGTCATCGCTATTGTTAAATTTCTGGGTTTTTTCACCAGCTGCTTTAACAAAGTTTTCCATTTGACCAGGCTCAACCTCAATAATTCTAGATGTATAAATTTGACTAGAAGCTACAGAAAAGCTGAGGGTCAGTAAAAAAATAAGAATTTTTTTCATTTTAATCAGTTTAAGTTATAATAGATAAATATAAGTTATACAAATCATTTAGAATAACTCTAAATAGAAAAAATTAATCTTAAAAAGTTAAAATGTTGATAATCAACATCAGAAATAAGATAATTAGAATAACTGAACTAAATTTTTTTACAGGTTCTCTCATTTATTTAATTTTTTCTCAATTATAAATTTCCAAATTATTATAAAAATTAATGTAAAAATTAAAAACTTAATATCAATTGAATCAACATAATTTTGAAAATCTCTCATATCAATCTTCAATTTTAAAAGTGGTTGTCTCCCTTTTGTTAAATTCTAAACCTTCCTTATCCAAATCTATTTCTAGTGTGTTAAGAATAACTATTTTTTTTTCTAGATCTAAATTCAATGAAAATAAAGCTTTTTCTTTATAATCAATTCTACCTACAATTATTCCTTTTCTAATATATTCAATATTTGAGTTCAATTCAGAATCATAAGTTCCAGTAAATTTAGTAAGTGTTGGAAGATTGGTTTCTATGACTATCCCTCTTCTGTTTAGTTCAATGGTTCCTTTAATATTTAGATTAAAATAGTTTACACCGTTACCTCTCAAGACTTTAATTTTATATTCTCCTAGTAAATTTTCATCATATAAATAATCGCCAATTAACCTATCATTTCTAAGTTTTACATATTCACTTTCATCAACAAAATTAAAGTAGTCTTTAAAGTAACCTGAATAGATCCTGTCCGATGCCAAAACTTCTAGCCTTTTATTAGAATATTCCCATTTAGCCAATTTTTGAACTTCTTTATATTCTCCTTTCAATATTAAGTATGATAAATATTTGTTTCTTTTTTCACTTTGTTGAAGAAGCCAATGAATACTATCACCCCTTATAACTGTATACCTGTTTCCATAAAATGAAATAATTTCTTCAATAGATCCTTTAATACTAAAATCTTGAAACTTAATATTTGCACGTCTATTTGAAAAGTCAATAAAATAATTTAAATCATTAAAATCATAATATTTTTGGGAATAAGCAATTGAGGTAATAAGAAAAAAGAAAAGTGAATACTTAAAATTGTTCATTACTTTATGAAGTATTTAAATGCGACTATCAAAAATAATATAAAACCTATACCAAAAAGTAAGAAGGGATTAATAAAAGAATTGATTAGGTCAGAGATCATCATTAAACCAACTATGTTTAAAGTAATTGACATCAAAAGAATAATTGTAAAATAGAGATCTTTCAAATCTATAAATATTCAACAATTTAATAAATAAAAAATACTGTTTTTAAAGTTGAAGACACCTATTCTTATAAATCTTATTTTAACAAACTTTAATTAGTCAGCATTCGATAATTAATCATTCACTCAATTTAGTTTTTTAAAAAAAAACACAAATTTTTATTTCATTAAGATATATTTGTTAAAAATGAAATCTGAAAATGTTACCAGCTTATTTAAAAGACATACTAGGGGACAAATATGATCAATACTTTTTTCAAAAAGGCAGTTCGTATTCACAAATACTTAAAGAAGAGGGTATATTAATATTTAATTCATTTATCAATAATAAAGGTTTAAATTTACTTAAGAAAGAAGCTGCTTATTTAAAAGATTTCTCTTATAAAAGTTCATCACAATACAATGTATATGTCTCTGAGCATGATGACTCTTTCCCAGATGATAGTCCCAGAAATAGAATTATGAATACATCAAAAAAATGTATTCCTAACGATCTCATACCAAATAACTCACTTCTTCAGAAAATATATGATTCAAAAATAATTAGATCTTTTTTTATGAATTTGTTAAATAAGAAAGACCTATACCCATATTCAGATCCATTGTCTAGCATTAATATTAATTATTATGATGTAGGCGATGCTTTAGGTTGGCATTTTGATAATTCAGACTTTACAATAACATTACTTATTAAAAATTGTAATAAAGGGGGTATATATGAGTTTTTCAATGACATAAGATATAAAGATGGTAAAGAAGACTATAGTTATGTAGAAAAAATATTAGATAATAAAGTCACCGGTACTAAAGTTGATAGTTATGAAGGAGACTTAATGATATTCAAAGGAAATAAATCCATTCACCAAGTAACTGCAGTTGAAGAAGGGGAAAGAATATTAGTTACATTTAATTATAATGAGTTTGAAGGTATACCACTCTCAGAACAATCTAGAAAGACATTCTTTGGAAGAATAAAATAAAAAAGACCTCCGAAGAGGTCTTTTTTAATTATTCACTGACAGCCCTTTGCTGTTCGTATACATTAAAGTTTATTATCTTCCCATCACTGATAACTGCATCATGGACTTGATAAAAAATAGTTTCTTCTCCTTCAATAGTAAATGTCATTTGATGACCAGAAGTAACATAGTCGTTCACTTGACCTGTTTCAGTATTTTCTCCGGTATTATTAATGAACCATTGAGGTGTCCATTTTACATCAGTAGCTGCGACCCATTCTTTAAGAAAATCAATGTGAGCTTCACTTCCTTTGATGTATTGACCAGCAGGACCCCATACTTCGATATCCTCTGAATTCATTTCAGATATTTTCGCATAGTCTCTATCATTATGAGCGTTTAAATACTCTACCCACACATCAGCAACATCAGATTCTAACGTTATATCTGATCTTTCACCGTTTACTCCAGTGCTGAATCCTATAACTACAGGAGAGTTATCCTGATTTTCACATGAGAATGAAATCATCCCAATTGATATTAATATTATAAATATTTTTTTCATAGTTAATTATTTTAGTTTCATTAAAGTTAATTATTTATTTTTTTGAATTTCAAACTTACATAAATTCCTATTATAGACGACAACGCAAGAGTTAAATAAACTAATTGATGCCCTTTAATTCCTTTATATGTATCTAATAAATAACCGTATAAAGGAGTAGCAAAAATATCTGGTGTATATCCAATAATCGAGACTATACCTATTGCTGTTCCACTTAAGGCTAGCGGAATTCCACCATCCCTGAGTATGGAAAAATAAAGGCCTCTTATAATATATGTACCAACAGCTACAATAATTAGTGATAGTATAAATAATGAGTTTAGACCAGCAACAATAATACCGCTAGCGAATAAGATTGCACCGATTAACATTATTACAAAACCTGCTATAATTACATTAATATTACCAGATTTATCTGCAAAAAAAGCTACTGAAATGCACGCAAGTGGTCTGAGATACTGTTGAAGTGCTCCAACTCTTGCAGCTTCTATTTCGTCAAATAACATTATTTCTGATGCATATAGAGAGTACACATCAGTTATTTTATAACCCATGTATGCTGTCAAAATTATTAATCCAATTAATATTACAGATTTTGATTTTACAAGATTTTTCATATCGCTAAAATCTCCAATGTTAGCAACATCTTTAACCTTAATATTTAAAGAAAAATATACAGTAACTCCAGTTAAGAAAACAATTGCTGAGGATGCTGCAATTACATATCTAAATGCCTCTTGCTTCTCATTTATTGTTGAATCAGATATGTCACCTATGACTACGAGAGAAAAGATTAAAACTCCTATTAAACCAATTGATGAGGCGACAATTCCTCTTCCAGCATCTAAAAAGCTGAAAGTCTTTCCTTGTTTCTTTAGTCCCCCAATAACAGTAGTTGCTTTAATCATTGGAGCCCAAAAAAGAAAAACAGTGGTAAAACCCCAATAAGCGTATAGCAATTGGAGTGAAAAATAAGATGGATAGCTCATCATATAAAACCCTCCAAAAGAGGTAAATATTAAAGAAAATGAAAGTAACTTTTTTGGAGAAAATTTGTCTGCTAAAACACCACCAAATAAATAAGAAAGAAAGGCGACAGTCCCATATGTTGAAAATAATGTTCCGAGCTCTAGATTTGATAGGTCAAATACATCTAAAAAAGTTGGCCTAAAAACTCTAGCTAGAACATATGGTAATATGTATATTGATTCTGCTGCAAGAATTAATATTAGGAGATATTTATAATAATGATTCTTAATAATTAATTAGCTTTTTGTTAAGATATAATAATTTAATTTATTAATAGTTTTGGAAATGCTTAAACTATATAATTCTTTTTTAACACTTATAATTACTTTAATTCTAATCTCTTGTTCAAAAGAAGACATTTCTTTGTTTTATGATCAGGTAGAAGGTAAGGTCTTTGTAAGAGTAGATATTATCGAGTCATCAAACAAATCAATTGATCAAGTTGATCCATCAGAATATTCTTTCGTAAAAAACTTTAGCCCTGATAAAGGCCATACTGTTATGTACTTTGTTGACAACACTGAAACTTGTACATTATTTAATGCTTGGTTCAGTATGAATATTATTAAACATACTTCAAAAGTTGTTGAGGCAGATGTAAAATATGGTAAGGTCTACGACTTAAAAGATCACAAAGTCAAATATGAAATTATTCAAAAAAATCCCCTTAGAGTAACATATAATCTTGCAAACGGAACTCAAATAGTAGTTGAGGAGGCTGAAAAAGACATTTTTTTTCAAGCAAAAGATAGTTGGTTATTTAAGTCACGTAACACCGTAGATACAACATTTTCAAAGTGCTCAAATTTAAATTTAGACTAACAATTTATAAATTTATTTACTAAATTGTAATTATGAGAAACAGTCTAATATTGTTCCTAACATTCTCTTTATTTGTCTCATGCTCTAAGATAAGTGATAGACCAAACTTCTTAATTATCTTAACTGATGATCAAGGCTGGGGTGATTTGGAGTTAACAGGAAATCCTGTTTTAAAAACACCAAATTTGAATGATCTTGCAGTTACAGGATCTCTTTTTAATTCATTTTATGTAAGTCCTGTTTGTTCTCCTACAAGATCTGAGATTTTAACTGGTAATTATCATCCAAGAACTGGAGTTACAGATGTCTCAGAGGGAGGTGAGAGAATTAATCTTGATCAAAAGCTAATTTCTGATTATTTCAAAGAGAATAACTACAAAACAGCGTTTTTTGGTAAATGGCACAATGGACAACAATATCCATATCATCCAAACTCAAGAGGTTTTGATGAATTTATAGGATATTGTTCTGGTCACATCGGTGAATATTTTAATGCAGAGTTGGAACATAATGGTGAATTTTTTAAAAGTGATGGGTATCTAACCGATTACATAACAGACAATACTATTGAATTTATTGAGACTAACGGTAACTCACCATTCTTTGTTTTTTTATCAATAAATACTCCCCACAGCCCTATGCAGATTGGAGATGAGTGGTGGAATAGATTTGAAGATTTTGATGCAGAAAGTTTGTTCTTAAATGATTTAACCGCAAAAGAGTCTGATAAAGCATTTGGAGCATCTAACAATAACACTTTAGTTAATCATACAAAAGCTGCTTATGCTATGATAGAGAATATTGATTGGAATGTTGGAAGAATAATGGAGTCACTAAAAAAATCAAAAAAACATGATAATACAGTAATAATTTTTCTTGGGGATAATGGTCCAAATGGAAATCGATGGAATGATTCATTAAAAGGGAGGAAAGGTTCGACTGATGAGGGTGGAGTTAGATCGCCTTTAATTTTTAGTTATCCAAAAGTTAATGAACTTTTTGGCCAACAAATAAATTATCTTTCAAGCTCAATCGATATTCTTCCAACCTTATTAGACATTGCTGATATTGACTATGATAATTCAATTGATGGAATATCTCTAATGCCCCTATTAACGAATGAGATCTCTAATGATGAAAGAATTATATACAATCATTGGAAAGGTAACGTGAGTTTAAGATTTCAAGAATATAGATTAGATAAAGACAATAATTTATTTAATGTAGTCGATGATCAAAGTCAGATTTTTCCTGTAAAAAATGATTCAATAAAAAAATATTTAATTGAGAAGAAAAAAGATTGGGTTGATAAAGTGCTAAATCCATCGTTTTCAGATAAAAAAAGACCCTTTACTATTTTAGGAAAATCAAATTTTAATAATGTCTTGCCAGCAAGAGATTCTTACTTTTCTGGTGGTCTAAAAAGATCAAATAGATATCCAAATGATTCATTTCTAACTAATTGGAGTGAAGCTGACTCTATTTACTGGCCTATTCAAGTTATGAGTGATGGTCTTTATAGCATGAGAATATTTATCAATTCAGATAAAGAAAGTTTAAATAGTGAAATAATTGTTTCATCTAATAATGATAATGTAAAGGGAAAAGTTGAAAAAGTTTTTTTGTCAGATTTAAGAGGAATGGAAAACGATAGAGTACCAAGAATTGAATCTTATCTAAAGGATTTTCAAGCAATAGAGTTAGACCCAATATACCTTACAGGGGAATCAAAATACCTCAGTATTAAAAGAGGAAATAATTCACTAGGAAACATAGACTTTAAAAGAATTATTTTAAATCCTACTAATTAAGTCAAAAGTTCAAATAATTTTTTTGAACTAATTATTTTAGCAAATTCATCTTTCAGGTTAGCTATTGAGATGTTATAAATAATTTCACAATCAATTTCTTCTCCATCTTGTCCTATTGTATTAAAACATGCAGTTGAATCTGAAATTAAATAAGTTTCATATCCAAGATTACCGGACATTCTTACTGTTGTTGATATACAATGATTCGTTGTCATTCCTACAATTACTATTGTTTTGATTTTAAATTTTTTCAAAATCTCAGTTAATCCAGTTCCTATAAACGCACTATTCACATTTTTTGTTAATATCAATTCGTCACTTATTGGTCTTACATGGTCATTAAATTCAAAACCATACTTTGATTTATGAAGCATAGAATCAGGGTTAGTTGAGCTATGTCTTACATGAATTACCTTTAAACCAAGCTCTCTCCATTTTTTTAAAATTTTGCCACAGATTAGTTCAGCAGTATGATTGTTTCTTTTCTTTCCAGGATAATCCTTGTGTAAGAATGCTTTCTGAATATCAACCAGTAATAAAACAGGATTTTTCTCGATAAATTCCATGATTGACTAAATTGTTTTTAACTTAAGACTAAATATATTGAAATTGAATCAATTACTTAAAATCCATGCAATTTGGAATCCACACGTATACCATGGATGGGGCAGAAGTAAAAAATTCTTTGAAGGATGGTATTATAAAATTGTTGATAATTCTCAAACAAATGCCTTTGCAATTATTCCAGGGATAGCTATGGATGAAAATGGTAATAAACAATCGTTTATTCAAGTTTTGGATGGAAAAAACTTAAAAGCAGAATATTTTAAATTTGATTCAGAGGAATTTAAACCTACACCCAAAAAACATGACCTTTACATAGGTGAAAACCATTTCACTAAGACAACTTTATCTATAAACCTTCCAGGCCTCAAAGGAAATCTAACTTTTAAAAATTTATTTCCTTGGTCCAATACTTTTCTTTCTCCTGGAATAATGGGTCCATATTCTTTTGTCCCATTTATGGAATGTTATCATGGAATTATTAGTATGAATCATGATATTGAAGGTTCTCTATTTCAAAATCAAAAGGAAATATGTTTTGATAATGGTAGAGGATACATCGAGAAAGACTGGGGTCATTCTTTTCCAAAGGCATATGTTTGGATGCAAAGTAACCATTTTTCTAAAAGCGGTATTTCATTTAAGTCCTCAATAGCTATCATACCTTGGTTAAATAGTTCATTTATAGGTCATATAGCAGGAGTTTTAATAGATGGTAAACTAATCGAATTTACTACCTATAATGGCACAAAACTAAACTCCTGTGATATATCTCAAGAGAACGTAAGCATCATAATGCAGAATAGATTATTTAAATTAAAAATTAATGCTATTAGAGAAAAGGCGACAACTCTTGCTGCCCCAATTAGTGGTTTTATGGATGGAAGAATTGATGAAAGTATGAAAGCACAAATCAAAGTTGAATTAATAGATAAAAAATCTAATAAGATCATTTTAGATGATACTGGTAAATCAGCGGGTATTGAAGTAGCTGGTGACTACAAAAAATTAATAAAATAATTTAATCAATAATTAATCCACCTTCACACTTATCGTTCTGCCATAATTGACCAATTTTATCAGTATATCTCTCATTGATCTCTTCTTCGCTAAAGAAATTTTTTTTAAGCAAGGCAAGTTTATTATCTGGATTTGTAATGATTGATACAAAAAGAGGTTTTGTTTCATCAATAAATGCTACAAAATTTTTGTATACCATATAGGTATTACTATAACCAACTTCTTTTAGATCAGCAACTCCTGAAGTCATTAAAATAAATGTCTTCCAATCGGCTAGTTGATTAAATTTAAGTATTCCAATATCCATTTTTTCTGGTTCGTTATCATTTTTAAAGTACCATAGTATTTGTGAGTGGGAAAACTGATTACATGCATCCTCCTCACTTAATGTTACTTGCCTCAGTTCAAAAGGTTGACCCCAATAAGTTCCTTCAAGTAAAGTCTTATATACATCCTGACTGAAGCATTTATTAACTGAAATTAAAATTGACATTAAAATTATTAGTTTATACATAACTAATTTTATGATTAAAGACTTGTTAAGAACTTATTTAACTATTTTTTCTAAAGTTATAAATTACTTAATAAATTTATTGCTTAACTACAAATAACTATAAATGAACGAAATAGAAATTTTAAACTATGCTCAAATGAATTTCATTCAAAATGGATTATACATGGTAGCTTTTACTGCTTTTGTGTTTATTACATTTAGACTTATAAGATTTCAAAGAGAGCAAAATTCTAATATTTTTGGGAAAGTTTTAGTGACCATTTTTGGGTTATGTACAGTATTTTTTGGTTATAATGTATTTTCTTTTTTATATTCAAATCAACTATCACAGTCATTTAGACTATCTGAGCTTCAATCCACAGGAGTCGAGATATCAAGTCTTTCGCAACAGTGGATTGACTTTATGGGTTACACTGTTATTGACGGTCCTTCAATTCCTTTTGGTCCCGAGCCTACCGCTTATATATTTTTAATTACACTTGCAGTAATGGTAATAGCAGGAGTATGGGTAAATCTATCCAAGAATTAAATAATTTCCTCTGACGAAGCAAAAAGCCAGAAATGGTAAACAGTAGTCAGAGGATTTTTTTATTTACTTGAAATGAGAAAAAAAGATTGTGAAAGATGTAAAAAATCTTTTTCTAAAATGTATAGATTAAGATACATTAAATCAGTAAAAAATTGGGTTTTTATGTGTGAATCTTGTCTACTAGAAGTAAAACAGGACAACAAGTTTTATATATACGGAGGGACCTGGAAAGGTTAATTTGTCTAACTTTGTAAGATGAAGACAAAATCTGAAATTGTAGATAACTGGCTTGTTAGGTATACTGGTTTAGAACTAAACAACTTTGGAGAATACATATTATTAACGAATTTTGATAAGTATGTAAATATTTTTGCTGAAAGGTTAAATTGTGAGGTGCAAGGAGAAAATAAAAATATGATCTCTGCAACATCCAAAAATATTACAATTATAAATTTTGGTATGGGAAGTCCTAATGCAGCTACAATCATGGACTTATTATCTGCTATTAACCCAAAAGCGGTTCTATTTCTTGGTAAGTGTGGTGGCTTAAAGAAAAGAATCAATATTGGTGATTTTGTTTTACCAATTGGAGCTATCAGAGGAGATGGTACCTCTAATGATTACTTCCCTCCAGAGGTTCCTGCCATGCCTTCATTTTCCTTACAGAAAGCTATTTCTACAACTATTAGAGAATTCAAAACAGATTATTGGACTGGAACTGTATATACTACAAACAGAAGGGTATGGGAATATGATAAAGGATTTAAGGCTTACATCAAAAAGACAAGAGCATATGCAATAGACATGGAGACTGCTACTCTTTTTACTGTTGGATTCCACAATAAAATACCTGTTGGAGCTTTATTATTAGTCTCTGATTCACCAATGACGCCTGAAGGAGTAAAAACTCTTGAAAAAGATGAAATAAATTCAAGACAGTATGACGAAAAACATATTGAGATAGGCGTGGATTCTTTAAAAAAATTAATGGATAACGCAGAAACCATAAGACACCTCAAGTTCTAATAAATGAGATTTACCCTTTTTCTTTTAGTTGTTATTTTAATAAGTTGCTCAAAAGAAGAAACTAGTTTACTAAAAAAAAAATCTGACAATTATACTTCTTTAGCTAAAGGCAGCTACAATAGTTTTAGATTTTACGAAGGTCTTGAAACTTATTCTTTGAACCACAATGGATTGAGAAGAGAATACATTATGTATATTCCACAAAGTGTTGAATCAAGGAATAATCTTCCGGTAATTTTTAATTTTCATGGGTATCAAGATCGAGCAGATAATTTTTTTAATATGACAGAACTAACAGATATTGCCGATGAAAATGGAGTTGTATTAGTATATCCACAAGGTGCTCCTCTAAATGGAGGTCCCTCTCATTGGAATGCAGCTCCTTTTAACTCATCATCTTTTGTTAATAAAAGTAATGTAAATGACTTAGAGTTTTTTTTACGCTTATTAGATGAAGTAAATCAGAATAATATCCTTGATTTAAATAGAGTTTATGCAATTGGTTATTCTAATGGAGGTATGCTTTCTCATTTTTTAGCATGTAACACAGAAAATGTTTTTGCAGCTATAGGTGATGTTGCTGGAACTATGCTTACAGATGCCTATAACAGTTGTAGACCCTCGTCACCTATACCACTTTTAAAAATACATGGAACAAATGATGGTGTTGTCCCTTATGATGCAGAGGCTAGTTTTGACAATAATGTTCACGATCAATTTAAAACAGTGAACCAGGTAATTGATTTCTGGAAAAGAAATAATAAATCAAATGATCAATTTACCCTAAATAATTATGTCAGTTCTTCATGGGAAGAATATATGGGTCCTGTAAACTATGAAAAGTACACATATGAATCTGATGAAAATAACTCTCAGGTGGTTCTCTATAAAATGCTAGGTGGAAGACACTGGTGGGACTATAGCTCTGATCAAGATCTAAAGACCAGTACATTATTATGGAATTTCTTTTCAAAACACACTCGACAATAACATATATTTACAACTATAAACCAAGCTACAAATGAATATTCCTGAAAAATTAAAACTAGAGTATCTTCTTGCACTTGACGCACATATTGACACAGTTGGAAAAAAGAATAAGGAAGCAACAATGAAAAAAATATTTGAAATAACAAAAGAGATAGCAGATTTAGGCTTTGGTGAAAAAGATATTCATGAAATAGCAAAGGATGAGAAATTATATTTAAAATATGAACAGTGGAGAAAGGATAACAAATTTTAAAGAACTAGTTAAAAAGTAATATCGATGAGATTCCTTCAAATTATTCTTATATTTTCAATTCTATATGGTACTTACTCAATTATCACAAATGACCTGAGTGGTTTAATATGGTTAATAGGCGGTTGCTCATTTCTTTTTTTAAGTAAAAAATGGATGAAAAAATGAAAATACCAAAAGAATTAATGTTTGAATACTTACTATCTCTTGAAAACTTTAGTGAGTCTCATCCAACCTTAAAAGATTTAACAATGAAAGAAGCTTTAGAATCTCAAAAAAAGATTATTGATCTAGGATTCACTGATAAGGATATATTAGATATGAAAAGTGAGGAATTGCTTTTAGAGTATAAAAAATGGAGAAAAGATACAGGTCAATAGCTATATTTCGCAAGTATGTATTAACTTTAACTTTATCCATAAACCTATATTATGAACAATTTATTATCAATTGATTCTGTCTCTAAGCATTACGGTAATTTTACAGCTTTAAATAATGTATCCCTGAATGTAAAAGAGGGTTCAATATTTGGTCTTTTAGGTCCTAATGGTGCTGGCAAGACAACTTTAATCAGAATTATTAATCAAATAACTCGACCAGATGAAGGTAAAATTTTGTTTAATAACGAACCCTTAAATATTAATCACATTAGGGACATTGGTTATTTACCTGAAGAGAGAGGTTTATACCCAAAGATGAATATTGGAGATCAAGCAGTGTATCTTGCTCAACTTAAAGGTTTGCAAAGAGATGCTGCAAAATCTGAATTAAGAAAATGGTTTGACAAGTTTGGAATTGAGGATTGGTGGAATAGAAAAGTAACAGAGCTTTCTAAAGGTATGGCTCAAAAAGTTCAATTTATTGTTACAGTCCTCCACAAACCAAAGCTTTTAATATTTGATGAACCATTTTCAGGTTTTGATCCAATAAATGCCAACATTATTAAAGACGAAATTCTTGATTTGAGAAATAAAGGTGCAACAATAATTTTTTCTACTCACAGAATGGAATCTGTAGAGGAACTTTGTGAAGATATTGCATTAATTAATAAATCAAATAAAATTTTAGATGGTAATCTGGACGAGATAAAGACAAAATTCAAATCAAATATCTATGAAGTTGGAGTAAGTGCCAATAACCCTGATTTGCTTTATAAAGAATTAGAAAAAATCTTTAAAACTTTAAAACCATCGTTCAAAACAATAGGAGAAAATTTAAAACTTAATGTAAAATTGAATAGCAAACAAAATTCAGATGAATTATTAAAGATTTTGAATCAAAATGCAAAAGTTATTCATTTCAAAGAAGTAATTCCTAGTGCAAATGAAATATTTATAAACTCTGTAAAAAATAACTAATATGGAACACTTCTCAATAATAACTACTAGAGAATTTATAAATAAGATTGGTAATAAGTCTTTTATACTAATGACCGTTCTTCTGCCTATTGTTCTCTCGGGAATAGGCTTTTTGTTAGCCTTCCTATCTTCTATAAATAATGATACAGCAAAGACAATATCTGTCATTGATAAGACTGGTTATATTTATGAAAAATTAGATTCATCTAACGATATAAAATATGAATTAATCGGAAAGAGTGGTTCGCTTGATGAAGCTAGGGATATATCTAAAAATAAATCTGATTACGGCCTGCTTTATATTGATTATTTTGATACACCTGATGAGATCGCTGAATCAATTGTCTTTATTACTGAGGATTCTCCATCATTTAGTGTAATAGATAGAATTGAATCTGAACTTGAAGTAATACTAACTAATGAAAACTACAGAATTCAAGGAATTGATATTAACCTAATAAATTCATCAAGAGTTTTTATTAATTTATTTCAAGAAAGCTTTGATGGAGAAGAGACAAGTAGAATAGATGGTCTGGTTTCACTAATATTTGGTTTTTTTCTAGGGTTTCTTCTGTACTTTTTCATTTTTGCATACGGCAGTATGATTATGATGAGCGTTATGGAGGAAAAAACGAACAGAATTATTGAAATTATTATTTCCTCCGTTAAGCCTTTTAACTTAATGACTGGAAAAATAATTGGCGTATCTCTAGCTGGATTAACCCAGGTGTTTATTTGGATGGTTATGTTCTTTGCTTTTTCATTTATTTTCTCATCAATATTTGGAATCTCATCTTCTTATGACTCTGGTGAACTAATGTTATCGTCAAATAGTGGAGATGGTTTATCATCTTTTGCTCTTGAAATGATTTCAGCATTTTTAAATCTACCATTAATGAACATCTTCATTGCGTTTATTCTCTATTTCATCGGAGGATATCTTCTTTATGCTGCAATTTTTGCTTCAATAGGTGCCGCAATTGATAATCAAGCCGATGCTCAACAATTTATGATCCCAATAACTCTTTTGGTAATAATTGCACTATATGTTGGTATATTGACAGTGCCAGAAGATCCTAATGGAATTGTTGCGCAAATTTTTTCATACATACCTTTTACATCTCCAATTGTCATGCTTATGAGAATTCCAAATGGTGTTCCATTATATGAACAGATAATTTCAGTTACAATACTATTTTCATCAGTTGTGTTTATGATATGGATAGGAGCTAAAATTTATAGAATAGGTATTTTAATGTATGGAAAGAAGGTTACATATGGTGAAATTATAAAATGGCTTAAATACTAAATATTTGTGAGAAAACTTCTATTACTAATAATCTTACTTACTTCTTGTGATAATTCTGATAATCATGGGAACTTATCAATCTTTGATGAACCTTCAGAAGAACAATTAAGTAAATGGATACAAATTGACTCTGCTTACATAAATATGGTTCAGCCAATGGTTGATGTATACAGAGGGAGTGCTAAACTTAATTTCAACGGAAATCCATGGGAAAATAAAAAATTCCAGTCAAAATATTCTGACTTGACTTGGAGAGGGCTATATGATTATGTTAAATATTTTACAGAATTATATAATGATATAGGTTATAAAGATGGTGAGAAAGTTCTAGACTCTCTAAATAATAGATTTGATCAAATGAGAGATGACCTGATAATATGGAAAGATATAGAGGATTAGGTTTATTCTTCTATTTCCATACTTTTTTAAGAAATTCAACAAAATTTAGACTCATAATCTTCTCTATGTCTTGATCTGAATATCCCTTTTTAGAAAGCATGATGGGTACTTTCTGAAGATCAGCTATTGTATCTAAATCATGAGGTGTTTGTTCTTTACCAAATGCACCATCTAAGTCAGAACCAATTCCAACATGATAAGCATTTCCAGCTAATTGACAAATATGATCAATATTATCAATCATTAGATCTAAAGTTACACCCATCTTTTCTGGAGTGGATTCACCTCTAATCCAATTTGGCACCATCATCCAAGCATCTAAAGGTATACCTATAACAGCATTTCTAGAAATTAGTTCAATAATTTGTTCATCAGAATATTGCCTATTATGATCTACAAATTTTCTACAGTTATTATGACTTGCCCATAATGGCCCATTATAAACTTCCAATGTTTCCCAGAAGCTTATATCACATAAATGCGTTGTGTCAAGTATCAGATTTAACTCTTCAATTTTTTTTAACAACTCTTTTCCTTTAGTTCCAATTCCTCCAACTGAGTCTGTTCCATGTGCATAAACACCAGGTCCATAATGAGCAGGACCTATAGCTCTTAATCCAGATTCGTATGATTTCTCTAAATAATCCATATTAACAATTGAATCTGCTCCTTCCAGACTTAAAATATATCCTATTGGTTTTTTAGATATTTTTTCATTATTCCAAAGGTCTAGATGATTATTAAGTTGATCAATATTTTTGATTTGGACCATTTCCCCAATCTCCTCCATTGATTTATACCATGCTAGCTGATTTTGAGTATGAGCCCAGGCTTCTTCTTGTGAATTCCACCCAGGTAGTTTTTCATTGAAACTAACTCTAGCAATTTGAGTTGCGACACAAATTCCAATATTTCCTTTTCGCATTGCATCCAGAGATACTGTATTATTCTGTCTATCTGGCTTGTCATTCATTCCAGATTCACTCTTTCTGATATATTCAACACTTTTGGTTAAATCCCTATCCCATTCTACAGCATTCATTGCTAGGTCAAGGTGAGCATCAAGAATAAACATAGTTATCTAATTTAATTATTATAATCTCTAGCAGCAACTAACCAATGTCCTGTTAATTCATTATCAACAACAGTTAATACTTTTTTATACTTTGGAACTGTAGGGCAAATATGCATTGGAATAGCATAACAGATATCACCTACATTTAAATCATCCCCTTTATCACATTTACAAACAAGATGTTCCTCGCTATGACTTATCTGTTTAAAATTTTTCATATTAAGAAGTTTCAGTCTTGGAAATTCCATTTCTGAAGCAACAGATTTATGTCCAAAATTTAAACAAATTATATCTTCACAAGGTCTACTTATAATTGACCCAACTAAAACTCCAGCATGCAAAAAGTTTAAATCTTTAAATAGCCCACCATATCTTTCATCCCATAGTAGAGATGTTCCAGGACTAACTTCAATATTATCTCTTTTAGAATGTATAGGGAATGTAGGTGTTCCACCGGCAACAATCGTTTTGACCTCTATCCCTAAAGATTCAATTTCTTCCTTTAGTTCAATAACTTTCTCAAATTGTAAATCACAATTTTCTTTTCTTATATTGATATCCGAATCACGTATATGCCCATCATAAACGTGAAGACCTTTAACAATTAAATTTGAGGACTGATGAATATCTCTATATAATAATGCAGCTTCATTTGTTGGGGATATACCAGTTCTATTGTTTCCATTATTTATATCTAACCATAGGCTAGCTTTTATTCTACTTTTTTTTGATGCCTCATTAAACTTTACAATTGATTTTTATTATCAACTATCGTTGAAAATTTTGTTTTAGGATATTTACTAACTAATTCAATGAAGTTATAAACACCAATACCGGTCATTTGCATTGCTAAGAGTACATCTTTGGCATTACATTTTGCAAGTAGTTCTGCCTCAGATAAAGTAGCACATTTAAATTTTGTGATACCATGATCTAATTGCATATTTATGATCTCTGCTATTTTATGGGTTTTTATATGTGGCCTCAGTATATCGGTTCCTCCTGCAATCTTAATCATTAGCTTAATGTTTGCTTTAATTCTTTCAGGAAAAACTACAAGAGAAGGGGACAAGATATCCTCAACGTTGTTTATTCTATACCAATCTTTATCCATTTGTAATTATTTTAACTCAAACATTGCTTCAATTTCGACTGGGATTCCACCTGGCAACATCATACCTACTGCACTTCTAACTCCAATGCCATTGTCACTCCCAAAGATATCAGCCATTAATTCACTAAAACCATTAATTACATACGGATGTTTTTTAAAGTCAGGAGAGCAATTTACCATTCCTAAGACTTTAACAACTCTTTCAATATTATCAAGACTACCATAATGTGTTTGGATTGTTGACAGCATGGTTAATCCAACTTGTTTTGCCGCTAATTTTCCTTGATCTTCATTAATATCATCTCCAACTCTCCCCAACATTAATGAGCCATCTAAATTGACAGGCCCTTGACCTGACACATATAGAGACTTGCCTACAATTAGTATTGGTTTATATACTCCTGCAGGTTTGGGTGCAGGTGGTAATTCAAGACCTAATTCTTCAATTATTTGTGATGGTAATTTTTTCATTTTATATAAATATATTTAAGATTAATACTCCGATTAGACCAGTAATTCCAACTATTGTTTCCATAACTGTCCAAGTAGAGAGAGTTTCTTTTACAGTTAAATTAAAGTATTCTTTGAATAGCCAAAAACCAGCATCATTAACATGAGAAAGCATTAAGCTACCTGAGCCAATTGCTAACACCATCAATTCTGGACTAACATCTGAATTAGAAATTAATGGTAAAACTATTCCTGCAGCAGTTAAGCCTGCTACTGTAGCTGAGCCAACACAAACTCTAATTACTGTTGCTATCAACCATGCTAATATTAATGGTGATACTAGAGATCCTTCAAGTAAAGATCCAATATAGTTACTAACTCCACTATCAATTAAAATTTGTTTTAAAGCACCTGCTCCAGATATAATTAAAAGTACCATTGTTATACTGGAGACTGACATTGAAACAGAGTTCATTACGTCTTTCATCTTTTTACCTCTGGATATCCCTAGTGTATAAATTGCCACTAAAACGGAAATAAGCATTGCGATAACAGGGTTACCAAGAAATAAAACAATTTCTTTTATTAACGATTCTGAAGGAAATACAATTGTATATAGTGAAGAAAATATTATTAATATAACAGGCAATAATGCAGTAAATACACTTACTCCCATACTAGGCATCTCATTGTCTTTTAATATTACAGGATTATAAAATTCTTTTAAAGGGGTTGCATCAATATTTTTAATAGTCCTTGTGAATATTGGACCTGCAATTATTATTGCAGGTATTGCTATTATAATTCCGTATAAGAGTGTCCTTCCAATATCCGCATTGAACATTGTAGATATTGCAGTGGGTGCAGGGTGGGGTGGTAAAAAACCGTGAGTTACAGACAAAGAGGCTAGCATAGGTAAACCAACGTAAATCAGAGGTAGTCCTGAAGCAGCTGCTACAGTAAAAACTAATGGAATTAAAATAACAAATCCTACCGAGTAAAACATTGGAACACCAACTATAAAACCAGCTATTACAACTGCCCATTGTATATTTTCAATTCCAAAACTTAAAATAAGTTGAGAAGTAATTCTTTGAGCTGCTCCACTATCTGCTACAAGCTTTCCAAGCATCGCACCAAAACCTAATATTAATACCAAGAATCCAAGTGTATCGCCAATACCTTTTTGAATAGATTCAACAATTCTTAGTAATTCCATTCCTTGAAACAATCCAACAAATATGCAAACGCTAATAAAAGAAATAAAGGCGTTAAGCTTGAACCTCGCTATTAATATAAATAATAATAAAATTCCCGAAACAACAATTAACAAAGGCATATTTATTGGTTTATTTTTTTTTAATTAATGATTTTATTGTCTTTAATGTTTCATGTACATTGTTTCTCAATGAATCATAATCTTTATTTTCTAAAATCTTTTTAGAAATTAGTTTTGAACCCATCCCTACACATGTTACACCAGAATCAAACCATGATTTTAGATTTTCATAGTCCATTGAAACTCCTCCTGTTGGCATAACTGATGTCCATGGTTGAGGCCCCTTTATGCTCTTAACAAATTTCGGTCCTAATACATCACCTGGAAAAAGTTTTATTAACTCACATCCAAATTCTTCTGCTGTTGCTATTTCGGTTAAAGAGCCACAACCAGCAGACCAAAGTAATTTTTGTCGATTGCATATACGAGCTATATCTTCTCTAAACACTGGAGTTACAACAAAGTTTGCTCCTGCTAACATGTAATGAGAGGCTGCCTTTGCATCTGTTATGGATCCTACACCTAATATCATTCCAGGTAATTCATTAATTGAATATTTAATTATTTCAGTAAAAACCTCTAATGCAAAATCTCCTCTATTTGTAAATTCTATAACTCTAGCACCACCATCATAACATGCTTTAACTATAGATTTAGAAACACTAATATCATCATGATAAAAAAGAGGAATCATACCTAATTCTTCTATTTGATTTATTACCTCCACTCTAGAATATTGTGCCATAACTTTATCGATTTACGCGCCCTGAGCTGTCACCATTCATTAGTTTATTAACTTC
>Ga0163109_10000631_pt1 | contig 28181 bp, 35 predicted proteins | sample CRUFie1St13metaG_FD_108704 | JGI IMG/M metagenome (GOLD analysis project Ga0163109, IMG submission 108704) | Marine microbial communities from the Costa Rica Dome - CRUD Field 142mm St13 metaG | ecosystem: Environmental > Aquatic > Marine > Oceanic > Photic zone | place: Costa Rica: the Eastern...
AATGCTCGATAATCGTGCCAAAGAGAAATTAGATCAAACACCGGCATATATGGACAAGGATGACAACAAGCCTGCTATTCGTATGATGAATGAAGCCCAGATTCGTCGTATTATCCGCAAACTCGTCAAAGAAGCAGTGGCTAAGAAGGCTAAGTGAAGATGTCAAAATGGCATGATTTTCTAGATGGTGTTGAGAGAAAACAAGACCTTAACAGCCTACTTGAACAGCTTGGCACTGATTTGAAGCTTATTAAGCCGCATACTTTAAATGAGGAGGTCAGACTATCAACCATAGATGGGTTACTAATAGAAATTCGCCTCAAAGCAAGAAGACTAGAACAAGAAAATAAAGTCTTGCTTAATAAAATTGCAATTCTTGAGGAAGACTTAGACTTATAGGAGACCTTTATGTCTGACCTTTATAACAGCATAGAAGAACTCATGCTTGAGTTAGAAGATGAAGATAGCGACCCCGTTGGGGGTCGTACTCTTGCTATTGTGCCTGGGGCATTTAAGCCACCACACCTTGGCCACTTATCGATGGTCAAGCAGTATGCTTCCGAAGCAGATGAAGTAGTTGTTCTAATTTCTTCTCCTCTCAAAGCAAGCAGGGGTATTGGCGGAAAAGCTATTTCTGCCCAAGACTCAAAGAAGATTTGGGATATGCTATTGGCAGACCAAGGACTATCAAACGTTCGTGTTGAAATTTCACCTAAACCATCGCCGGTTATGGCAACATACGAGTATATAGGCGATGAGGGTCCTTTGAAGCCCGGAACTAAGCTTGTTCTTGGCGCTAGCCAGAAAGGCGATGACTTCAAGCGCTGGTCGGGTGCTGCTAAGTACGTCAAAGACGGAGTTGAACTCTTACAGCCAGCAAAAACTGCCGTAATACCAGCAAATAGACCCTCTGGAGAGCCATACAGCGCCACTGATGCCCGTAAAATGTTAGAACAGGGCGAGAATGCTGACGAGTTTTTTGGTAAAGGCAGAACCGAAGATGTGCGTTCTATATTAGGTCTTGATGCCTCATTGGAAGAAATGTCAGCTATGGGTGGAGGCGCTGTTGCAGGAGGTCCCGAGAAAAAGAGAAAAAATAAAAAGACCAAACATCCACCGTATAATGAGCTATACTTATACAAAGAAGTTTTGAAACTACTTAAGAAAGAAGGTATCATCAAATGAAAACTCCAGAAGATTTGCTTAGAGAGAATGTAAGAGCTTTGATCTCTCTTGTCAAGAAGAAAAACAAAAATACTCAATCTGAGGAAAGTCAACTTAGAACCATAATTCGCGAGTTCTTGCAGTATGAGCTTAAAGAAGCCAAAACTCCTGACAATGACCCTGCACCTCACAAGTCTACTGGCATTAATGTGCTTGAGGATCTCCTCAAGAAGATTATTCCTCAAATCGAGGACGATTACAAACTCCTTACAACTTCTGAAGAGCAACGTGAGTCATACCGAGCGCACATTATTGATGCTGTGGTTAAGACCCTTACTCCTGTTGAACTAAACAACGATGCTCCTGAAGGTCCAGAACAGAGAGACCTTGACGAAGATATCGATGTTGAAATCTCCGATGATGATGATGACGAAGACGATATGTTCATCGATATTAATCCCGAAGAGCCCGAGGAAGAAGAAGAAGAACAGGACCCAAGAGATGCATTCGGTATCGAAGGTAAGGATACCACGGGTCGCAACATGGCGTATACAACTTTCAAGAAAATAGAATCACAAATCATTGATGCATATGATATGCTCTCAAATCCCGAAGATCAGGAACTGTTTTTTGACTATTTGATCGCAAACCTAAAATTGTACTTTGACAAGTTTGAAGCTGAGATACAACCAAGCGTCGAAGAGCCTACCAACAAGGAATATGATTCTGCAAAAGAAGAGCAGCCAGAACTAGGTGATGATGAAGAAGAAGGTGGAGAAGAAACTTTAGACCTCGAAATTTAATTTGACACTCTGTGCTTGACCTGTTAGGATCTTTATATGAAGAAGAGAAGATCAAAGTATAAGCATAAGAGTATAATAAATAAATTATTAAATAATAATATTATAAATGAAAGTAATTTAACTTTTATTGATTCTATGTCTCTTGAAGATTTGATTGCTGTAAAATTAGAACTCTCAGCAAGACACATTAATAACAAACTTTATGCTTTCAACCTGTTGTCAAATACTAATAGACTAGTTAAAGAAGCAATAATCAAATTTGCTATCAGTGCTACTGACTCTAAGATGGATGCTGCCAGATTTCTTGGTATAGATTATGAAGGCTTACATCGACTAGTTAGAGAGTATAATCTTCAGGAATACTTTGATGAAATTAATAATTGAAAACTTTAGAAAGTTCTTGGCAGAACAAAATTTTATTTCTGATATTCCACTAGAACAAGATGAAGAAGGGAATGTTATTCTTTATCACATCTCCGGTGCTGAAGATATTGAAGAATTGGATCCCGATGTAGCAGCGAGAAATCTTAAGAATTATACAACAGCAGAATATAGAACCTGGGATAGACCCAGAGTTTTCTTTTTTACTCGTCTTGGGCAGGTTGACACAGGAATTGGACAAATACAAGGTGTACCATATCGTGTCAGATTGAAACCAAACCAACTATACCCCATCATGGACGATCCAGCAGGACTATCTTCAAAACAAGAACAGCAGAACTGGATGGAAAAGAATATTCCCGAGTTTGCTGAAAGAGCACAACAAGCACAAAAATGTTCTAATTCTGAACGCTATGGTCAATACCATATTTGTTCAAAGACTCCAAATTCAGATGGATTATATTTTACGGAAGAGCGTTTTGCAGGAAAGAAGTTTCTTGTAGATAATCCCAAATTTCATCACCTTAGACCAAACACATATGAAATGGTTGCACAACTTGCAGAAGAACGTTATAATAGTATAGGATTTATTTATCCACAAAGTGGTGAAAAGGATAACCAGATTGTTGCTTTGTGGCGTAAAGTTCCAGCAGAAAAATTAGATAAAGACTTTTATTAGGAGTTGAAATGATTGGAAAAACTGTTTGGAGAGCATTTGGAAACACTGGTCTTCGTTTTGGAACCGTTATAGAAGAAAAAATATGTGACGGCTGGAAGTATGTTAGGGTTAACTGGATTGATGACCATGAATTTCAAATGGATAGAGAGAGGCTGATTAAACTTCGCGGGAAGGATTGTCGGTCTGACTGGGATAGAATTGATAAGGTTAGTGTATTTGATAAAGAAGAAGTAGTTAACAAAATAAATAAATTATAAGAATGGTGTTCTGCCCTGACCGACTCGGCGGGGATAATATGGTAATTAGGTCCATGCCTATCACGACCTATCGGAGTATAAACCCGTAATTAAAATGTGGGCTAGCTGCGGCGAGCAAGAGACCCGCAACCGAGTCACCCCTTTATGGGCTCGAAACGGCTTCGACGGGGTATTTGAGTAAAAGAGTGCAAGCAGGTTAGATACGACCTTAACAGTTCAAAATTATAGTTGCAAACAACAACCTACACTTTGATTCTGTTCGCCTAGCGGCATGATCAAGGAGGCTGATTAGAGCCTTCTATCCAATCTAATCAAAACAACAGACAAGTTGTAAAAATCAAAACCATTTATTGCGACAGGGTGGTAAGCAATAAATTAAAACCACCTACCTTTGTTGGTTTGGACGGTATAAATCAACTAAGCTTGTGAATGACTTTTTTAGGATAGTGCTGCGGACGCGGGTTCGACTCCCGCCGAGTCCACTAATTACTATATGTTTAATATAGACGAATGGGTTATCTATTGTCAGTTCCCTGATGCTCAAAGTGAGAATCTTAAAAAAGGCAAAAAAGCAGTTATTCTTGATAAACTAGATAAAAATCGATATGAAATATACGTAGATGATCCAACCCTAGATGAAAAATGGAGGAGGAAGATCGTTAATGAAGTTAATCTTAAACCTGTTAACTAGTTACTTTGAAGCGTGCCCAATATGCGAGTGCGATCCTTGTGACTGCTATGACCAATAAGATAAAATTATTTTTATTATCCTTGTTCATGATGACCTGTGTGACAGACTATTCTGTTATAACTAACCCAGATATAATTGTAAAAGATACTGCCACAATAACAGATGCGCAGGAAGTAGAAGTAGTAGTAGAATACTTTGTCCAACCAGATAAGCCAGAAAACCTAGATGTTCTTTTTGTGATTGATACATCATGCTCAATGACAGATAACTTTGAGGATGTATCCGCTGGGCTTGATATTCTTCGTGATGACATTGAGGCTTTAACTTATGATTATCAGATAGCCATGATTAACGCTTCTCTTAGAGAAACTTATTTTGTCGGTCCATTCAATACATACAGCACATCGCTTGATATTTTTATGGCACCTTACTTGTTAGAAAGAGACAATTACGAAGAATTATTTACGTCATTATATCAGTTCACTTCTACACCAGAGGGCTTATCGTTTTTAAGACCCAATGTTGATAAATTATATATTTTTGTTTCTGATGAGCCAGAACAAAGTGTGATTCCGGTGTCAATGTTTAAAGACTGGATGGATGAATATCATTCCGAGGTTCAACATGACATAGTTGTTATTGGTATTAATGATAACAGCCCTGAAGACTGTAAACAATACTTTAATTTAGAAGAAGGTGATGAAAATAGATTTCTGATATTCGCAAACTATTACAATAAAATGATTGTAGACATATGCGGAGATTTTCAATTAGCACTTGCGGATAGCAGTTTTCTTCTAACCCCAATCACTTACAAAAACTTAGATAAACAGCCGATAGAAGAATCAATTGTCGTTTATAAAGATGGTGTATTGCAACAAGATTGGTACTACCTCTCAAGAACTAATACCGTTTATTTTGAGTTCGAAATAGAGTCCAATTCTGTCGTAAAAATTGGCTATAATTCCTATTTATAATCTTAGGAGATAGAATGATTACGGCTATGGGCGACGTAATGCGCGAAGCTTATAAGCGCAATTGGATTACAACTCGTGACGGAAATTGCGCTGTTAGAATAAAAGACTCTAACACAATATATTTTACACCATCTGGGGTTAGAAAAACCTTAATTTGTCCTGAGATGGTTATTAGATTGACACTCGGTGAAGAATTACAGTTTCACACCACTATGAATTTAAGCCCAACCGGCGAATGGGATATGCATTACAGAATTTTGAAAGATGCGAATGAGACAATTAGTTCAGTCCACCTGCATCCTCCAAATATAGTAGCAGCCATGTTTGCTGGTTGGAATTTAGCAGACATGGTTGAGCCGTTCCCAGAAGTTTTTCGCTATACACGGGTTGGGTATAATGTTGCTGCTTGGCAAGCTCTATCAAAAGAGCTTGCGCAACACACTGCAAAAAATCTTGGTATTGAGAATGGCATTAGAAAATATGATATTGTTGGACAAAAGAACCACGGCGTCACAGCCGTAGGTAAAAATCCTTGGGAAGCATTTGAACATATAGAAAGAGTTGAACATATATGTCAGATTGTGTTAGCATCAGGAGTGCAACCACCTGGGAAAAAGAATGGAAAATTTGAAAAATTGTTTAGTGCTTTTTGATGTTGACGGGACACTGACCGAAGCTAGAAAAAGAATAGATAAGAATATGATTAATTCTTTGAGAGAATTATCATTCAATACTGAGATAGGTCTATTAACTGGTTCTGGACTAGATTACATCAAAGAACAGTTGTGGCCATTACTAGCTGATCCAGAAATAAGCTTAAATTGTCATGTGCTACCCTGCAATGGAATCGAATATTACATTCCAAATCCAGAATCTCCTGGCAATTTTATTGAAATACATCGAAACAATATGGAAGCTAAGTTGGGCTTTGAAACATTTCAATTTATTATGAAAACGATTATGAAGCTTCAATCACAGATAGCTGAATCAGATTATGATATTTCTTTTACAGGGCATCATATTCAAAATCGTGGTTCCACTCTAAACTGGTCGCCGATTGGTCGCAATGCTCAGCACGGTGACCGTCAACAGTTTAAGGCAATGGACAAAATTTATGGTATTAGAAGCCTTGCTATTCATAAATTTAGAGAAATTATGTTGCATCATAACATACATGATGTTACAATAAAGTTAGGCGGTGACACTTCCTTTGATATCTATCCTCGTGGGTGGGATAAGAGGTATGCGCTTAAACATTTTCCAGAAACAGATTGGAATGTTTTTTTTGTTGGCGATAGGTGCCACCCTGACGGAAATGATTTTGAAATATATCAACACTTGTCTCCTCTCGGCAGGTCGTTTGAGACAAGCGGACCAGAAGAAACAATAGAGATTATAGATATACACCTTCACAAACTAATAGGAAGTTTAGATGACTATGAATGAAGATACCCCCCGGAAAACTGTAATGGTTAGCGGAGGTTTCGACCCAGTTCATATTGGGCATATTAGAATGATATTAGATGCTGGCCGTTATGGCGACGTGATAGTTGTTGCAAATTCTGATGAGTGGCTCTTTAGAAAAAAGGGGTTCGTATTCATGGAATTTGAACAGAGAGCCGAAATTCTCGCAGCGATAAAGGGTGTGGTAAAGGTATCAGGTGTTGATGATTATGACACTACTGTTTGCGAAGCTATCAGAAGATTGCAACCAGATATCTTTGCTAATGGCGGCGATAGAAGAAAATACAACACTCCTGAACAGGCTGTCTGCGAAGAGATGGGTGTTGAAATGTTATGGGGTGTCGGCGGTGAAGATAAAGCAAATTCTAGCTCTGATTTAGTCGAGAGAGTGAAGTCTAGAACTAAGGTTTCTGGTAGATAGTTTCTATTTACTAGGAGTCATGTCCAAAGAGTTCAGTATGAAAACCTTAAAGCTTGATTCTACCTACAGACCAGTAGGTGTTATTGACTGTCTTGAAGCTCTTGTTATGTGTATTGTGGGCAAGGCTACGGCAGTTGAAGAATATGATGAGGAGATATCTTCTCCATCTGTAACTTTTAAATTACCATCAGTAATAGTCTTAAAAACTGTTGTTAAATTTATTAGTCGTGGCGTTAAGCCATCTAGAAAAAATATACTTTGGCGAGACAAAAGCAAATGTCAATATTGTGGTGTGATTGAGGCACCAAAAGATATGACAATTGATCATGTGATCCCAAGATCTCGTGGCGGCGGAAACACATGGTCAAATCTTGTTACTTGTTGTAAAAAATGCAATCAAAAGAAAAGAGATCGAACACCTGAAGAAGCAAATATGTGTTTGTTACAAATGCCTATTAAACCAAGAAATTCTGTTTTGAGACAGATAAATGATGTTCAACCTATTTGGAACATCTACTTATGGTGACCGCTGCATCGTCGGTAATAACGGTGGGGGGCTGCCAGACCCAAACGGCGGCAGAGGTTTTCGGTCATCCTACATTCTAGATACAAAACCGATCTTCCTTTGGCTATACTATTTACAGCAGTCACGGGAGACTAAATGGCTAAGAAAAATTATGTTCTTGACACAAGTGTGTATCTTACAGACGCGGATGCCCTCTTTAAGTTTGAGAACCACGACATCTTCATACCACTAAAGGTTCTGGAAGAAATCGATAAGCACAAAAAGCGTCAAGATTCTGTTGGCATAAACGCTCGCAAGATTATTAGAACTCTAGACGAACTACGTGCAAAAGGTAATCTACAGAAGGGTGTGAGAATAGGAAAAGGAAAGGGTATTCTGAAGGCTATATCTTATGAAGTTCTTAAAAATGTATCTTTTCCTTCTGATCTCGACCTAACCATTCCTGATCACATGATCATAGCAACAGCTATATCTGTGAGAGACGAATCAACTCGCAAGACTTCTGTTGTCAGTCGTGACATCAACATGCGAGTTATCTGTAATTCGATCGGAATGCAAGCAGAGGACTACACTACCGAGAAGGTGGTTCACTCTTCTGATGAATTGTTTTCTGGTTTGGCCATACACCTTGTTGATGATCAGGTAGTTGATCGTTTTTATGACGATGAAGACATTACAATTAGCGAAGACGAAGTAGTCGGCAAGTGGTACCCAAACCAGTATGTGTTGATGGTATCCAATGCCAATGAGAAGAAGACGTGTTTAGCGCGCTTCTATAGCCATTTCCAGCCCTTGAAAAAAATAGTTAACTCAAAGATACCCGACTGGAAAATATCGTCAAGAAACAAGGAGCAAGCCTTTGGAATTGACCTTCTTATGGATCCTACTGTAAAGGTGGTATCTCTTGTTGGGCGAGCAGGGTCTGGCAAAACACTTTGTGCTATTGCGGCAGGTCTTCAACAAACAATCGGTTTGAGAGAAAACCCATATGATAGGATGATTGTGTCGAGACCAGTACAACCTCTCGGCAAGGATATTGGATTTTTGCCTGGAACTATGGAAGAAAAAATGTTGCCCTGGCTCATGCCTATTCAAGACAACCTCCAGTTTTTAGTTGGAGGCGATAAAAATACTTTGCAAATGTATATGGATAAAGGTAAAATAGAAATTGAAGCGCTTACTTACATTAGAGGCAGATCTATTTCTAATGCTTTCATCATTATTGATGAAGCGCAGAATCTGACTGCACATGAAATAAAAACGATTATGACCCGCGTGGGCGAAGGAACTAAGATTGTGCTTACTGGTGATATAGAGCAGATTGATAACGTCTATGTTAATGAGACAAGCAATGGTCTTGCGCACGCAGTCGAGAAGTTCAAAGATTACCCAATAGCAGGACATGTAACCTTTACAAAGGGAGAACGGTCCGAAGTTGCCACACTGGCGTCAAAGGTATTGTAATGTTAATCCAAATCATTTTAGGAATATTTGCTGCTTCGTTCCTAGAATGGTTTGTTCACAAGCATTTGCTACACAAGGTTGGTAGAAAAAAGAAATCAATTTTTTCATTTCACTGGATCAAACACCATGCCTCTGCTAGAAGAAATGGATTTTCTGATTCTTTGTTCTCTGCGCGAGAGAGTATTGGAATACTTTTATTATGTGCTGTGTTCTCACCGCTAATAATTGTTTTGCCTTACGCCTATGCAGCGATGTTTACACACGCAGTTCTATATTTTATATTACATAATGCTGCACACAAGTACCCAAAGTTTGGTAAAAAATATATGAGATGGCATTACGATCACCACATGGGAAAAAATCAGAACATGAATTGGTGCGTTGTACATCCATTAGCAGACTACATAATGGGAACAAGGAAAAAATATGAGTACAAACAAAAATGAAGTCGCCGTCGGAGACAATGTTAATGTTGGAGCAAACGTTGTAATTGCTGCTGAAAATCCGTTAAAGCAAATGTTACTCGAATATGTTGGTAACAAGTATGCAACAGAAGAAGACGAGGGCGAGTTTGAAGTTACAGTCCAAATGATTGTGGAAACACTTGCCCACGAATTTCCAGAATTTGTCATGATTATGGCAGAAGAAAACTGGGTGAGAGGATATCAACAAGGAATAGACGATGCCACTAAACTACCTCAAACGCCGACAGCAGATGCTTGAGCAATCAAATAATTTTTATACACCCTCGGGCATTCATGTCTATACCAAAGATGAAATGATGAATGACCTTGTTGATTTAGAGGGGGTTGTTTCAAAATTAGAAGCGACTCTTCCAGATCACTTAAGAGATGGTGTAGAAATGATCATCATCGGACAGTTTGATGAGTTTGCTGAAAGAGATATAAACGCATTCTACAAGGATGGCGCCCTATATGTCTCTAACTTTCAAACCGATAACGACGACTTGCTTGATGATTTGATCCATGAAACAGCACACTCTGTTGAAGAACAATATGGTATGGAGATATACGCAGATCAAAAAATAAAAAATGAGTTTTTGAGAAAGCGTGAACACTTATACAATATCCTATCAAAAATGAACATGGCCGCAGACAAACAAAGGTTTATGGACACTGAGTATGAGCAGGACTTTGATGAATATTTATTTGATGATGTTGGGTATGATCGACTATCTGAAATATTGAAAGGTGTTGTGGTAACGCCCTATGCTATGACATCGTTGCGAGAGTATTTTGCTACAGCGTTTACAGAGTTTTACTTTCAGCCTGACTCTCATGACTACATAAAAAAGACATCTCCAGAGCTTTACAAAAAACTAGTGCAGCTTCATCGCATCGAAGACGCTTGACATTAGCGCAATGGGGTGTTATATTAGAGGCATAGGAGATTATTATGCCTCATATTTCGTTCTCGGCATTAAAAGATTGGAACACCTGCGCTTGGTATCACAAGCTAACACGCATTGATAAGATAAGAGGGTTCACTGGTAACGCCTTCACGGCATTTGGAAACGCCATCCATGATGTTTGCGAGAAGAAGCTACTCAAAGAAAACATTGAAGAGGAAGATTACTTCCTTGAAAGGTTTGAGCACTTTCTTGGCACTCTTGATAAAGAGCCTGATCAAAAGCTTGTCTCTGATATGCGCTCGCAAGGCAAAGCTATTTTGCCCGAGATTGAGGACGCACTTGAAGACTACTTTGGTGAGTATGAAGTGCTTGGGTCTGAGATCCCACTTGATGAGCCTATTGAAGATGAAGATGACTTTATCTTTAAGGGCTACATCGATGGCGTTATCGCCACGCCTGATGGCAAAGTCCACATTTTTGACTGGAAGACTTGTTCTTGGGGCTGGGATGCAAAGCGCCGAAGCGCCCCAATGACAACTTACCAGCTTACCCTTTACAAGTATTTCTTTGCTCGCAAGATGGAGATTGATCCAAAAAATATTGAAACACATTTTGCTCTGCTTAAGAGAACATCAAAAAAAGATAAGGTTGAGTTTTTCAGAGTTACCTCTGGTCCCAGAAAGACTGAGAACGCCACAAAACTTTTGAAAAAAGCACTATACAATATTAAGAACAAGAGATACATTAAGAACAGACTTTCTTGTAGGTTTTGTGAATTTAACAAAACAGAACATTGTATGTAGAGGAATTAATGACAAAGAAAAAGATTTTGGTCTTGTCGGACCATCCGCTATCACCATCTGGTGTTGGCACACAAACAAAATACATGATTGAGGCATTGCTTAAGACTGGACGTTATCAGTTTGTTTGCCTGGGTGGCGCAATGAAACACAATGATTATACGCCCCAAAAGGTAGACCCGTGGGGCGATGACTTTCGTATCTTTCCTGTAGATGGCTACGGTAATCACGAAATTATCAGATCTGTACTCCAGAAAGAACGACCAGACGCGCTGTGGTTTATGACTGACCCAAGATTTTATGGTTGGCTATGGGAGATTGAAAACGAAGTTCGCGCAAATCTTCCAATGGTTTATTATCATGTTTGGGACAATTTTCCTCCACCAAAGTTCAATGCTAACTTTTACAACTCAAATGATGTTGTGGCCTGCATTTCTAAAGTTACTCATGAGATAGTAAAAGCAGTGGCGCCCGAGGTTGAATCTCACTATATTCCTCACGCTGTTAATGAGGTCTACTTTCACCCAGCAAAAACAGATGAAGAAAAGCAAGCCACTGAAAGTTTGCGCAGTAGGATTACTCAAGGAAATACTAAGAAAAAGATTTTCTTCTGGAATAACCGAAATGCAAGACGAAAGCAATCTGGCACCCTCATCTGGTGGTTTAAAGAGTGGCTTGATAAGGTTGGTCACGATAAAGCAACATTATTAATGCATACCGACCCACGAGACCCCCACGGACAAGATTTGCCGCATTTAATAGATCATCTTGGGTTACATAGCGGGCAAGTATTGCTGTCAACAAATAAGGTCCCTCCTGAACAATTAGCTGGCATATACAGAGCCGCAGATTACACAATCAATATCTCAGATGCCGAAGGCTTTGGTCTTGCTACTCTTGAATCCTTGTCATGCGGCACTCCAATTATTGTCAACATGACTGGGGGATTACAAGAACAAGTAACTGATGGTAGGAACTTTTTTGGATTTGCTATTGAGCCAGTCTCTAAAACTGTAATTGGATCGCTGCAAGTACCCTATATCTATGAAGACCGCATCTCACAACGAGATTTTGAGAAAGCCCTCACAAAAGCCCTTAAGAATCCAACAAAAAAGTATAAACAGATGTCTTCACAGGGTCGCCGCCATGTGTTAAAATCTTACAACTTTGAGACATTTGAGAAGTCTTGGGTTGAACTCATGGACAAGGTTATTCAAGAACATGGTTCATGGGAAACAAGAACCGGTTATCAGCGATGGCATCTAATGGAGGTAGCATGAAAAAGAAGATATTGCTAAAAGGTCCTTTACTAACTCGTTCTGGTTATGGTGAACAAGCAAGATTTGCTCTTCGCTCTTTGCGGTCTCGTGAGGACTTGTTTGAAGTCTTCATTCAGCCGCTTCAGTGGGGACAGACTTCGTGGACTTCTGATATGGATGAAGAAAGAAAATGGATTGATCAAACTATCGAAAAGACGATTGGATATATCCAACAGGGTGGTCAGTTCGACATCTCATTACAGGTTACTATTCCAAACGAATTTCAGCGGCTAGCTCCAATCAATATTGGCTACACCGCTGGCATTGAGACGACAAAGATCGCCCACCAATGGATCCAGAAGGCAAACGAGATGGATAAGATCATTGTTGTATCGAACCATTCTAAGCAGGTATTCGAAAGCACAGAGTATCAAGCGAAAAATACCCAAACTGGTGAGCAGGTTACCTTGAAGACTCAGACTCCTGTTGAGGCTGTTGGTTATCCTGTAAAGACTTTTGACAATCTACCGGAACTAGAACTCGGTGTATCGACTGCATTTAACTTCCTGACGGTTGCACAGTTTGGTCCGAGAAAGAATCTGCAAAACACTATTAAGTGGTTTGTCGAAGAGTTTAGGAATGAAGATGTGGGACTAGTTGTAAAATCTAACATAGCAAAGAACTGTTTGATGGATCGCAAGAAGCTCTTCGGTGACCTTACAAACTTTATTCGCCAACAGGGAGAGAGACAGTGCAAGGTGTACCTCCTCCACGGCGACATGACTGATGCAGAAATGCATTCTCTCTATAATAATGAAAGAATTGACGCATTTGTCTCTCTCCCGCACGGCGAAGGATTTGGTCTTCCACTTTTCGAAGCTGCTTATTCAGGTCTTCCTGTGGTGACTGTAGGCTGGTCTGGGCAGCTAGATTTTCTTGTGGATGCAGAAGGTCGCGAACAATTTTACAACGTCGCCTTCGACCTACAACCAGTGCAAAAAGAGGTTGTTTGGGATGGGGTTATAGTGGCCGACAGTATGTGGGCATATGCTCGCGAGAGTTCTGCCAAGGAACAGATGCGTGCTTGTTTTGAGAGCAACACAAGACGCGACGACTGTGCCCTGCTGCTCCATAAGCGTTTCTCTGAGGAGACAATGTATCAACGGTTTGTAGAAGAGTTTCTTTTTAGCCCAAATGATGAAGAAATTATAGAAATAATATGAAAAAAATTTTATATATATCAGACTTTTTTTTAAAAGATATAATTGGTGGTGCTGAGCTAGCAGATTCGGTTATCATAGACTTTTTAAAAAAGGAATATGATGTTGTATGCATAAACAGCAAGCAGGCAAGTTATGAAAAAGTAAAAGGTTTTGATGGCACAGCTATATTTGTTTCTAATTTTACTTTATTAAACAAAAAAGCATTAAGTGCTTTGCTCCAAAAACGGTATTTTATAATAGAGCATGACCATAAATTTATTGATACTAGAGATCCATCTCAATATGATAATGATATAGTGCCCGTTCATAGACTACGTCATTTTCAGCTTTATAGAAAAGCGGAAACTGTTTTCTGTCAGTCTCTTAGACACTCTAAATGTTTACGGGATAATCTTCTATTAAGTAATGTATCTAATTTTGGTATGAGTTTTTGGAGTGAAAAACAGTTAAATATTTTAAGGAAAAATGTCAATAAAGAAAAAAAACTAGAAAATGGAATTGTAAATTTTTCAAATATTCTGAAAGGCACTAAAAAAAGTATCGGATTTTGTACAAAAAGAAAATTAGATTATAATCTAATTCCAAGTAATAAAAAGTTTCAAGATTTTATTCCCATATTAGCTACAGTAAATCGATTAATCTTTTTTCCAACTTTTATTGAAAGCTTTTCAAGACTAGCTTTAGAAGCTAGAATGCTAAATGTTTCTCTTATTACAAATAAAAATCTTGGCTGCATGTCTGAGCCTTGGTTTAAAGATCTGAAAGGTGAAGAACTTATTGATTTTGTAGAACAAAAGATACAGAGTAATCTTCAAACAATCGTAGATTGTATCGAAGGGGAAAAGAATTCATTACTTATTGAGCCATATCGTTATCCAAAAATATCTCTTGTAACATCTATGTTTAAGGGAGAAAAGTATATTGAAAAATTCTTAAACAATATAACGTCTCAGACGGTTTTTGAACACTGCGAACTTTTAATTATTGATGCTGTCTCGCCAGAGAATGAATTCCCTATTATACAAAAGTACATGAAAAAATATCCAAATATTTCATACACTAGACTAGAAGAAGATCCGGGTATATATGGCGTCTGGAATATTGGTGTTAAAATGGCTACAGGAAAATATGTAACAAATACCAATCTTGATGATATCAGGTCACCAGAACAAATAGAAATAATGGTGAATTGTTTAGAAAAAAACGATAGTATAGACTTAGCATATAGTGAGTCATACGTTACGAATGTTGGAAATGAGACATATGAAAATAACTCCTCTGGAGGAAAAACTTATCCTATAACTGATTTTTCTAGAGAGTCTATGATCAAGTGTCTTCCCGGTTGTATGCCAGTTTGGAGAAAAACTATGCACGATAAAGCTGGATATTTTGATGAATCATTTAGATACGCAGGTGACCACGAGATGTGGCTTCGTGCTGTTCGTAATGGGTCTGTTTTTAAGAGAGTTCCCGGCGCACATGGACTTTATTATATGAACCCCGACGGACTTTCCACTTCAAAAGAAAATGCCGTTCGTCGTTATAAAGAAGAACAGAGAGTATTTTGGGAATATGTTGATATTTTTGGAGAACAAATAGTAAATGTGTATAGTGAGTATTTTAGCAAATGAGACCATTCAAGCCATCAAATACAATTAATTTAGGTAATGATATATATCATTACCTAAATGATGACAATCCATTTAGTGGATACAAAAATTCAGATTTGAGTTTTGTAGCACAACCATTATACAAAAAAGAGATTAATAATAAATTTAATGTTATACCCGTTCCTTTAATGATGACTGATGAATGGGATATAATAAACGAAATGCCTGAAATTGTAAAAGAGTTAAGAAGTATTGAGAAAGAATATGATTATCTATTCATAGGTCAGTGCCATTACATGGGTCGTGAAATTTTTAGAAACCTAAATGTTCAAAATTATTATTTTCGCGAAAATTCTAAAGGCATATTCCACATGAATTCAGAACAAAAAAGAATTGAATTGATAAAATTCTTGAAGGAAATAGCAAAATCAAAATTTGTATTTTGTCCTCGCGGAGTAGGCTCTAGCTCTTTCCGGCTTTATCAAACTATGATGGTTGGTTCAGTTCCCATAGAAACAGGCATGAATGATTATCCCTTCGACAGTGAAGTTGATTGGGAAACTTTCTGTATCAGTGGAAACCTTAGAGATATTCGCTTGCTAATACAGAAAAGCAAACAAATTAATTTTGAAAACTATAGAGAAAATGGTATGCAATTTTGGGATAAATTTTGCCGCCATGATGAGCTTAAGAAAAGATTAGAAGAAAGATATGTATAAAATTTGTATGTTTAATGTATACTTTGGTAATTTGCCACATTGGCTTGACTTTTTTGTACAAAGCGCAAATTATAATCAAGAGTATGATTTTTATATTTTCAACGATAAGATAGAAAATGAATACAACATGGGAAATGTTTATTTCAAAAAAATGACTATAGAAAAGATTAGTGATATTATAAGTGATAAATTTAATACAACTTATAAATTAAATAATATACGAAAACTATGCGATTGGAAAACAGTCTATGGTAGAATATTCTCAGAAATTTCGCAAGATTATGATTTTTGGGGACACTGTGATCTAGACATGATTTGGGGGAATATATCTAATTTCATAACAAGTGATGATTATCAAAAGTACGATATAATTTCTGGAGATCAGAACAGACTTTGTGGCCCATTCAACTTGTTTAAAACATCTAATTTAATTGACGTATATAAGTATAATTCAAGTTGGCAGAATATTTTATTTAATCTTCCTCATATAGCTTATGATGAAGTCGGATTAGATATAGCAATTAAAGCAAAATATGATAAACAAAAAATACTTTATGGAATTGGATCTAATAAAATACCAATGCAAAACTATGGTTCTCCAAGCGAACAACCTCCTCTAAGAATTCCAGCGCGATGGAAAGAAGGAGATTTAAGAATACTTCAAGATGAAAGAGAAACGATGTTTGTACACATGGGTTTTAAAAAAACAATGAAGCCGATTAAATTTGAACAGAAAAAAGAATTTTTTATATACAAACAAGGAATAAAAATATGAACGATTTAACAACTATAAAAGATGAAATAGAGAATGACTATAAATTTTATTGTAAGAATATTTCAAAATATGGTCATCCAATGAGCTTAGAAAGTATTTACTGGATAATAGATTTTTTAAGTAAAAATAAATTTAATAAAATAGCAGATTTTGGAAGTGGATTTTCTTCGTATATCATAAGAAAATTTTGTGATTGCGAGATTTATTCTTATGACACTGATGGGCAATGGCTTAAAAAAACTGTGGATTATTTGAAAATGAAAAATCTTTCTACAGATAATATGATTTTGTATGAAATAGGTAAAGTGGAAAAAGATTTTGATTTTATTATTTGGGATCTTGGGAATAAAGATTTTAGAAGAAGTGAATTTTTAAAAAACATAGAAAATTTTGAAAATACAATTTGTTTGATAGATGATTGTCATGATAATAGATACATTACAATGTGCAGAAACTTGAGAGATAAGAAGGGCTATCAATTAGAAGAAATAAAGGAGGTAAAAGATGAGTTTGGAAGATACGTCAGTATTGTCGCAAAAAGTGGACTTGAATATATTCTCTAATTGCACAATTAATAATTCTAATGATATTTTAATGCTTAAAAAAACTTTTAATTCTTGGAGAGATATTTTTTCAATTAAATTTGTAAATCAAATTAATGTTTTTATAGATCCACATCCAAAAATTGAAAATTACAATTCATACTCACAAAAAATAAAAGACTTTTTTGAAAATGAAGATATGGAGTGTGATATCCACAAGACCAATGGTTTGTCCGATGGATATTTAAAATCTACTAAATTATGCAAATCAGATTATCTTTTTCAATTGGAACATGATTGGGAATTTTTACCAACCATAAAGCATGACATAGACTTTATTGTTAATTGTATGAAAAAACAAAAAATGGAGCATTTGAGATTTAACAAAAGAGACAATATCAATCTTAATGAAACTTTAACAGAAATTGAAGTCAATGGATGCAAATATTGTAGAACTACAAAAAGGTCCAACAATCCTCATATTATAGATAGAAAAAGTTATTTATCAAATTGGAACAGCTTGATTGATGTTTCAAATTATCCTAAAAGGGCTGATGGAATAGAAAATAAGATGGTTGGAATCGAAGGTTACATATATGGAGGATTTAAATATTCTAAGCAAATTAATCATACCGATGGAAGAGGAACTAAAATAAAAAAATGAATCTATTACTAGCGTTTCCTCGAACCGGCTCAACTTGGACCAGATATATAGTTGAGTTTTTTGCATCGCAAATTTGCGATGGTTATTATGACAGAAAATCTGTTCATCAAACGATTAAAGACAATAATATGAAAACTCTTTATGATATTGAGAATAATAGTTGCTTCATGACTATGATACACCATAGCCATGAAATCAAAAACAAGCCAACAAAGCTTATATTTTCTAAAAGAAATCCTGTGGAAGTATTGCCAAGCTTTTACTACAGCAAGGACCACAAAAATAAGAAAATTCCAATTGAAAAATTCATGCAAGAGCTTAAATTTTCTGATATACGCCCTATAGCGAATATGTACAAAAAAAATATGTTGTATTATCAATCTTTTGTTGGAGAAAAGATGATCTTAGATTATGAAAACCTAATGATTAAACCACACCAAGAAATAGAAAAAATAACAAGATTTTTAAACTGCCATAGCGAAGAAAGATTAAATTCTTTCATAATCAATTATGAAAAACATAAAAAGTCATGCCTGAATTATAAATCTTTGCCAAAACATATGTCCGTCAATACTTCTGGTGATACTAACAAAATATCAGACCTTTTAAATGAAGCAACAAAAGAACAAATAAAAAAATATTTTAATGAATTTTAAAGACTTTATCGTGTATACTCAGAAAAAGGATAATAAATGAAAATAGTAACAATTTGTAACTACCCAGATCAAGAAAACTTCAACGCTATGTGTATAGCTTGGGGAAATCAGATAAGAAAGTATTGTAAAAACATAGAAGTAGAAGTCCTCACAGAAAAAGAGCTTCCTACACCTGTAAAAAAAAGCTTTGATCATGATAATATAAAAATCTCTATGAAACAAAGAAAAGAAAATAAATTTAAGTTTAATAGAGTGATTTCAGAGAAAGCACAGCATAATATTTTCTTTAAGATGTATAATCTTTGTAAACTTAAAGAACCATATATTTTTATTGATGCTGATGCTTTTCTATTGACCAGTATAGATGACTTAATAACAGCCGCGAATGATAAGCCTTTTGTTGCCGTTGACCATGAAAAAATCCCAAACCATTGTGCGCATATACCATATAAGTTTTTAAATACTGGTATGATGGTAGTTTCTGATCCTGCATTTTTAGATTTTGACAAAAAAATTGATATTTTAAAGCGAGATAAAACATTTAGATATCCGGGCACTGATCAATCATTAGTAAATTCATATGTAAAAGAAATGAATTATGATTACTCTCATGAGCTAGTTGGTTTCGGCTGGAATCATTGTGCTGGATACACAAAATTTGTCGATGATGATAAAGTAATTTGTAGTGGATTAGGTGAAGAATATCCAATTAGTCTAAACCATTATTGGCACGAATTCAAGCCATGGAAAGTAAACTGCCCAATTTATAATAAAACCTTAAAGGAGATGAAATGAAAAAAGCGTTAGTGTGCGGTGCCGGCGGGTTCATCGGAGGACATCTTGTTCGATATCTAAAATCAAAGGGCTATTGGGTACGTGGTGTCGATCTAAAATATAACGAATTCCATAAGGTTGATGAGATAGCAGATCATTTTGTCATTGGCGACCTAAGAGATCCTTACGTTGTATCCGCTGTGATTGACAAAGAAATGGACGAAATATATCAGCTTGCTGCTGATATGGGCGGTGCAGGTTTTGTTTTTACTGGTGCAAACGATGCAGATATCATGCACAACTCTGCCATGATTAATCTTAATGTTGCTCATGAGGCGGCAAAGAAGAAGGTCAAAAGAGTATTTTACTCTTCCTCTGCCTGCATGTACCCAGAACATAACCAGTTAGACCCTGATAATCCAAACTGTGTTGAAGACTCTGCATACCCAGCAAATCCAGATTCGGAGTATGGTTGGGAGAAACTATTCTCAGAAAGACTATTTTTGGCTTTCATGAGAAACAAAGGTCTCGAAGTGAGGGTAGCAAGGTATCATAATATTTTTGGACCTTATGGAACTTGGGAAGGTGGTAGAGAAAAGGCTCCCGCCGCTTTCTGTCGCAAGGTTGCCGAGGCTCCAGAAGGCAGTAAGATAGAGGTTTGGGGACCCGGCACCCAAACTAGATCATTCTTGTATGTTGATGAGTGTGTGGAGGCCACATATCGCCTCATGCAATCTGACTTCACAGGACCAGTTAATATTGGTTCCGAAGAAATGATTACCATCAACGATTTTGCTAGAATGGCGATACAAATTTCTGGCAAAAATTTAGAGCTTTACAATATCGACGGTGACGAATTCAAGAATAAATACGGTCATAAGTGCCCAATTGGCGTAAACGGAAGAAATTCCGACAACACTTTATATCGTGAAAAAATAGGCTGGGAAGTCTCACAACCACTATACGAAGGGATGCAAATGACGTATAATTGGATTCTAAGTCAGGTAGAAAAGAAATGAAAATAGGAATTATTGGGCAGGGGTTTGTTGGTACTGCGATTAGAGAAGGTTTAAAAAACTTTTACCCTGTTTGTGTATATGATCTTAAAACTAGGTTGTGTCCAAAAGGCATGACAGCACTACCCATAGACATGGTGAATGATTGCCAAATAATATTTCAGTGTTTACCGACACCAATGAAAAAATCAGGAGAGTGTGATTTAAAAATTGTAAAAAAATCTCTTGCCAATTTGAACTCATTAGTGTCAGTTAATAACAAAAAACCAATCATTGTTATAAAATCTACTGTTCCTCCCGGTACATGCCAAACTCTTAGTAAAGAATTTAATAATCTTAATATTGCTTTTAGTCCAGAGTTTCTCACGGAAGCAAATTCAATACATGATTTTAAAAACCAATCTAGAATTATAATCGGGGGACAAAAAGATGTGACATTTAAAGTAAAGCAAATGTTCTACAAATGTTTTCCAGATATACCAATTATAAGAACAGATCTAAAAACAGCAGAAATGGTGAAGTATTTTACAAATAATTTTTTATCTACAAAAGTCTCTTTTGCAAATGAAATATTTGAAATTTGTTTAAAACTTGGAATAGATTATGATAAAGTAACAGAGTTGGTTTTATATGATAACAGAATCGGAAAATCACATTTAATGGTACCCGGACCAGATGGAGATTTTGGATATGGCGGACACTGTTTTCCAAAAGATTTGAATGCAATGATATATCTTGCATCAAGTTTGGGAATAGACCCAACAATTCTAGAAGCAACTAGAGAAAAAAACGATAAGGTGAGAAAGAACAGAGATTGGGAGAACATGCCCGGTCGAGCCGTTTCAAAGGAGTAAATATGAGTAACGGAACATTTAAACTATCAAATCAGGCACTTGGTGCCGTGATGATGGCTCTACAGGAGTCGCTGCTAAATGAGATTGACATCGTCCCAATCCTTAAGGGCTTTGAACTAAAACAGGGAGATGAGGGGCTTGTAGTAACAAACCCACCAACTGTTCGTGTTAGCAATAACAAGCCAATCACAGAACAAGACCTGACGACATTGGCAGGCGAATAATTGCCGCGATATCGCTATATGTGTGAGGGCTGCGAACGAGAGTTTGTGGCCTTTCATTCGTTCTCAGACACACAGGACTCTTGCACTCTGTGTGGTCACGAGAGCGTTACAAAAATGGTAGGTAAGCCCATAGTCCTTAACAAAAAATTGACAAATTCTAAGGACACTGGGAGCCTTACAAACGAATATATTGAAGCCAATCGCGAGCTTCTAAAAGATATGAAGGAGGAAGCTAGCAATGGATTTTATGAGCAGACTTGAGATGGTGCTATCGCTTATATTACTTGTATCGATGGGCATCAATGTTATGCTGTTTGTGTATTCTCGCAACGTAGCACAAAAGCTTGTCTTGATCTCTCAAGAGATTGATGATATGCGCGCCGCCGTCTCTAGTTTTGCCTCGCACGTAAAGAGCGTCTATGAAATGGAAATGTTCTATGGCGACCAAACACTACAAGCACTAATGGATCATGCTCGTTCATTCCGAGAATACATGGAAGAGTTTGATTTTATATACATACCAGAGGATGAAGAAGCAGATGCCGAGACGAAGCAGATCGAAGAAGTCTAATCACTATTTTACAAAAGATCACGAGAACGCAATAATTCAATATTGTTCAACTGATTGCAACAAAGAAAAGACAGAAATATATGTGAAGATGTTACAGCCAGCTTTCAGTGAGATGGTTGACAAGATAGTATTCACTTACAAGTTTACAACACTACCAAACATAGACATTTTGAGAGATGAATGTAAGATATGGCTGATGACTATACTCGACAAGTTCCAGCCAGACAAGGGGCATAAAGCCTTCTCTTACTTTTCAGTAATTACAAAAAACTGGTTTATCCATAAGGTCAAGAAACAAAAACGCAAGAATTTGAGAGAGGTAGACTATGATGCTGCCCCCAAGAGATACGAACAGGAATATCTAGCGACAGAGCAAACCTGGGTTACAGACCAGTTAGAGAGAGAGTTTTGGAAATCTTTTTACGAGGATATGAAAACTTGGGAGTCAAATGATATGCGCGATAATGACGAACGCGTGTATAAGGCAATCATCGTTTTGTTTGAGAGCAAGGACGATATAGAAATTTTTAACAAAAAAGCTATTTACCTTTACCTACGAGAGATCACTGGTCTCAATACAAAGCAGGTTGTTAATTCTTTGAATAAATTCAGAGAACATTATAGGGACTTTAAGTCTGATTGGGAAAACGGCAAAATATGAGTGATGAATTTGACGATTTGATGGACGAAGCAATTGAAAACATTCGTAACGACCGCAAGGTCGCGCGGGAGTTTTTGAATGAGTTGGCTAACCAGATCGCTCAAAACGCAGAAAACAATAGAGCACTTTCCCCTGTCGCTGCAAAGCACATTGAAACTATGCAGCGTTCCAACGAGCAGTTGGTGAAAGTTCTAACTCTTAAGCAAAGAGAAAGAACTAAAGAGGTCGGACTTTCAGATGAAGATAAGGCAAGCCTGTTTGATATGATTCAGGGGGAAAGTTGATGGCTATAAAAGACAATGTTGATTTTTCATCTTTCTCAACGCCAGAAGAAGGGTTTCAGCTTTTTGGAAACTCAATCAGGAAAGGCTTTGAATATAACTCTTATGGAGATAGAACAAAATTCAATGCCATTGTTTTATCAAACCCTTTGCCAATAAACCCTGCTGATTTAAAGTATTTCACAAACTCTAGCGATGCCACACCTACTAAAAAAACTAATAAATTTGTTTATAGAGCGAGAATCATTGGTGATAATTCTCCACATCAATTTTTACCGGATCCGTGTGACGTAACCTACGCTGTTGACCAGCAACAAGCCTTAAAGGTTATAGCGATGCACACACTATTTGTATCAAATGTTGAAGATGGTGTTGGAGCGTCATTACCAACAATAAATTCTGTTGTTGAGGTAGAATTAACAAAAAATGTATTTGGTTACAATTTGCAACACGGAAAGCATATTAAGGTCGTTACAAATCCAGATGCAGATCCGGGTTCCAATGTTGATTGCGACTCACTGCAAAATATAATGAATAACGCCGACGCCACTCCTGCGTCATCTTATGATGATGGTGAGAATTCTGGTGGGCCACCACTCGACAACCCCCAAGTTCAAGAGATTTATAATGCATACCTATCAAAATATGGCACTGAACTTGCGCCACCCACCGGGATGTGCGGCAACTTACCCGGCTTCCCTCTAGAAAAATGTAAAAAAGGGGTGATAGGAACAAGAAGTGTGACTCTTCACCCTAAATTTTTTGATATAGTAAAACAAAAATATGACATGGTAAAAGCACAAAATTTTGATGAGAAGTTTGATGGCGGGAGTACTATCAGAACGATTGAAACTCAAATAAGTTTAAGGATTCAAAATGCGACAAGTCCTTTAAGTATTGATAGTTACATTAGCGGCAGATCTAGTTTGTGTAATCCCCCCACAGCACCTTTACCAACAGGACCAGGAAGAGGCTCAAGGCACATTTATGGTTGTGCCATAGATTTTGGAGGCATTCTACTTTCTGGAGGTACAAAAGTTGCCAAACTAAAAAATTCAAAAGCTAGGCAATCAAAAACTTATGCTTACTTGTTAGGATTACAAGAAGTCGGTTTTAAAAATTATAGTGTAGAACCATGGCATTGGAGCGTAGACGGAAAATAAATGGCAGTAAAATTATCAGACAAAGGCTCTTCAACTGAGCAAAGAATAAAAGAAAACAAGAATATTAATACCACCCCGCCAAATAGTGGTATTATGCATATGAATAACTGGATTGACGAAGCTGGCGCACAATACAAAAATGCTCCAAATGAAAAGATTATATCTAAAAACGGGGCTTTTGTTGTTCTTGGAACAGACAGACCAACCTCGGAAGCTTCAGGTTATGGAGCCAAGGGGAGCAGTCGCGCCGCCTCTATTGATTTGGTTGTGGGTCGTATGTCATCTGCACGAGGGGGCAAAGGTGTTAAAGACGGCACTTTCGTTGATAACAATTTTGCAGCAGACGCTGCGAGGATCTATATAAGCCAACAAACTGATATAGATACTAATTTTGGTATCGTTGAAGGCTCAGTTGGTAATCCTCGCGCTAGAAGTGCAGTTGGTATAAAAGCGGATGGTGTTAGAATTTTTGGTAGAGAAGGAATCAAGATTGTAACAGGAAAAGGTAATGCATGGAAAGGATTTGCCCTTAAGGGCGAAACTAATTCGCTGGGAGGGAAGATTTCACAACCAGCCCCAGGGATAGAATTAATCGCTGGCAATAATACAGAACCAAGAAAGGTGTATGGCGGTGTTTTTAATCCAAGAGAAACTATTGAAACTTTGCAACCTGTTGCCATGGGATATAATACTCGGGATGCGTTTAGGCAACTTAGCGATATCTTAGGAGATATTTTAGGCGCTATTACAAATTTTGCCCTGATACAAACTACAGTGAATACTACAACAGCCGCTGCTTTTGCTTCAAGTGGGGTTTTTCCGCCACATGGTGTTGCCGCTGGTGTTATTGGGACCGCCAATACTGTTGGTATGCCATCACAGGTACTAAGCCCTCTATACCATGCAAGAATGAATAAGACATTCGATTTTGAGTTTAATTATCTATATCCTTTTGGCTATAAATTTATTTGTAGTAGAAGTGTAAAGACGACCTAAATAATACAGAGTTTATAATGGCAGAATCAAAATTTTTAAAATATCAAGACCACAATGGTGACTTGCTTATCGACATTTGCGAAGTAGACCTTGGACCACCAGAGCAACAAGTTTGTAAAGATTGTGTTCCTAATCCAAAAGCGCTTGTGCCAAACTGGAAAACATCGCCACCACTAGAACCTTTCTTAAATGAAAAGATCTGCCAATATCAAATCGCTATCACCACTCCCGAGACAACTACGGGAGGCAATTCAACAACATCAGAAGAACAAGCTGAAGCTAATCTTCAAGCTTTTTATTCACAATATTCTGATGAAGTGTATGAAGCGTTTTTAGATTTTTATGACAAAGGGGTTACAGATAGTAACAAAGCAATATTATCTGAAAATGTAGACTTTAAAGATTATTATCTTGAGGCACTTCCATCATCTCACTTACAATTGCTTTATTCTTTCCCGTTTGAAATACTCTCGCTGCTTGAGGGAGAAGAAGACGAAGAGGAAGAAGAGGAAGAAGCTGAAGACGTAACCGTTGAATATGTAGCTGACGAGATGGCCACTGATTTGATACGAATACGCAAAAGTCTGAATTTGTATTCTCGTTATGAAAAAGTTTACAGATTCACCGATGGTGGATCGCTTACTTTCATAGATACAGGGGGGTTATTCAGTTTAGAAAAATACGGCGACGCTGGCTTGTTCCCAGGCTCTTCAATCACAAGCAACCTGTTGCCTCAATTAGACGAATTTCTTAACAACAAAGGTTTCAATATTGTTGGTGTTGGTGGGCTAGGAGGCTTTTTTGAAGATAAAGTTACTAGAATAGAATTTACTTTCACTGGCAAATACAGACTTAAAAAAATGAAAGTATACTCTGAGACCTGCGGTGAAAAGCCAAGAGTATTTAATAAGAGAAAATTAAAAGCACTGAACAGAAAGTCTGCGTGGAAAAGTAGAACAGCAGTCGCTTACTTCGCCCAAATGAAAAAAATGGAACGTGACTTGACAGCCCGCGTCCCTAAGCCATGGCTTGAATTTGTAAAAGAATATACGTATCCAGAAGTTGAATCAATTACCAATGCTGGTTACACCAATACTGATCCTGAAAATTCTGTTGGATCGTGTATAGCCGCAAATCTTGCTGCTGAAGGGAAGCAACTGGGTCAAGACATTCTTGATGATGTTTTTGGTCTTGGAGATGCAATTGCAGCACAATTTCATAAAGCGCTTTGCAATGAAGACTACAAAGAAATGCTGGGACAAAAAATAAAGTTTGGTCAAATACCAAAAGCTGCCCAAGACGTTGCTGCCACAGGAAGAGATGTTGATCAGATAGACGCAGCTAAATTTGTGCCTTCTGGCAAAGACGAGGATGCATCAAAAAATATTGGAGCGTTTGCGATTGAGCAAGCATTTAAGGAATTAGATGAAAACGATCAGGTGTTTGCAAACTTTTGTGCATTAATCTTGGGAGCTTTTGTCCCAGGCGGTGGTGTTGCGAGACAATTAGATTTACTTTGGGCTAATGGCTTAGATAAGATAAGAGTTTGCGGACTTTTTGATCTAATGTTGGACGCTCTTCAGTGCTTGTTTAAGGGTCTAACACTAGAAGAGGCTTTAGCTAGCATGTTGAAAGCAGCGCTAACAGCTATGTCTCTTGAAAACTTTGGTGATCTTTTTATTGGTTTGCCACCAGATAAGCAGCAAGAACTTGATGCGCTGGTTCAGAAAAAGCTAAATGAAGGCGATATATTTCAACCAGATTCACAAGCACAAAGAGTATCTGATCAGGCGGCAGAGGGTGAGAACGCTAGAGTGGATGTTGATAGTGATGCAAAACTCTTTGTAAAGCCAGAGTTCAAAAAACCTTGGGAAAACCCTGAGCTTATAAGTAAACAAAATAAAGATATGATGCGTGAAAACTCATATGAGACAATGAGCCCTTCAGGAATTCCGTCTGCTAGTACAAGAAAGTCCGACGTAGGGGATGCAACTGTTAAAGCACAATTACAAAATGTTGGGTCTGAATTGAACCCTTCCCTCGTGATGGATGCTTACATTGCTGCACTAATTGAAGTTTACAGCGAAAATCTTTTAGATCTATTAGATATCCTTAACAAATTTCCTGGCGCACAAATTATTTCTAAGATAATAGCCCTCATAGATTGTCCAATCCCGCCAATTTTTGATCCAAGTATAGCAGATTTCTTAAAAGATATAGAACTTCCATTCTGTAGAAATACAAACCACATAGGTTTGCCAAGACTTGAAAACCCATTTGCCTATCTACCCAAACTAAAAGACATCTTTTATATATTGTTTCTAATAATCACAATTGAGTTACAAAAGCTTGTCCTCAAAATTATTATTAAGTTGCTTGTTAAAATTTGTGAACTTATTGGAAACGCCATATGTAAGGCGCTTGAAACAGTGGGCGACATTGCTGCCGCATTGCCAAGTATAGCGACTGGTAGAAGCACATTTAAGGATGTTATTCGCGAAAGCATTTGTGGCCCTGATGTCCCCGATGAACAAATTGATGACACAATTATTGATATGTTCCAGAAAATGGGATCCGGTGGTGCAGCATTTGCAGACAGAGAAGCTGTGATGGCATTTGCTGAAGATATGTCTGCTGCAACCACTCGCAAAGAAATTTCAGATGCAGTTACAGGGAACCCTTCCACTACATTCTTATCAATCATCGAAGGGCTTGTTCAGTTCGAGTACCCTCAATTTGCAGAGGCTTTTGATAACAAAGAAAACATCGCTAGCTTCTTTAATAATGTTGGTAATCTGATGCCAGCAGATGCAAAGCAGGCAGTCAAAGATTTTGCCCGTGGTCTTGATGCTGATGACCAGCTACCCGCAAACCCAACTCTTTGTGCCACTCCACAACAAATTGAGGATTTCTGTTCTGCTAGGGCTGGACTACTTGAGGGAAGAGCCACTCCAGAACAAATTGCAAGACTTTGCGATAGCGCACGTAACACATTTAAAGATGATATGGATGATCTTGCAACAATTTTAAATGATGGTATTCCAGCCTACATTGAGAATAATTTGCCTCCGTTGCTTTCTGATCCTGGCTGTGATAATGGTTTGGCACCTTTCGAGCCCGAAGCTATCGCTAAGGCGACAACCAATTCTCTTGATGGCAATATGGAAGCACTGAAAATTGCTTATACATACGAT
>Ga0163109_10000632_pt1 | contig 28172 bp, 26 predicted proteins | sample CRUFie1St13metaG_FD_108704 | JGI IMG/M metagenome (GOLD analysis project Ga0163109, IMG submission 108704) | Marine microbial communities from the Costa Rica Dome - CRUD Field 142mm St13 metaG | ecosystem: Environmental > Aquatic > Marine > Oceanic > Photic zone | place: Costa Rica: the Eastern...
GCCTGAGATATCACCTTCCGTTTTTGCGGCGAATGCAATAGCTGCCGGAATTTCAAAAGCACCAGGAACGCTGTATAGATCATGAGACGCTCCCAATTCTTCTAACATTTTCACAGCGCCCTCGAGCAACTGATCTTGAATCTTGTCGTAGTAGCGACCCTCTACTATCATAATATGTGGTTGAGTTTGTTCTGCCAACTTACTACACCCAAAATATTTAGGTTATTGGCTTCTGGCCGACGATTTTCAAACCATAACCATCTAAGCCAACCACCGAGCGTTTCGTGTTTGATAACAAGACCATATCTCTCACCCCTAGATCTAAAAGTATCTGCGCCCCTACACCATAATCTCTTAGAGGCGGTTTTGTCGAACCTGCAGGGGCACTACCATCTAAGGGCTGGGCAAGTTGATCAGAAAGCTGAGTAGGATAAGGTTCACGCAAAATAACAATGATCCCGCTCTCCGCCTCACCAATCATTTCCATTGCACGGTGCAAATCACTCGCACGTTCACCTTTGAGATTACCCATTACATCATCAAGAAAATTGATTGCGTGCATGCGCACAAGCGTCGGTCTTCCGGCAGTAATATCGCCTTTAACAAGCGCTATGTGTTCCGCATAAGCAGCCCTGTTAACATAAACAACTAATCTAAACTCCCCCCCGTAAGCACTCAGAAAATTACTTTCCGCTAACTTCTCGACGATGCGATCGTGTTTCCTACGATAGGCAATGAGGTCTGCAATAGCGCCAATTTTCAAGTTATGGAATTGTGCATATGATACCAAATCACCGAGCCGAGCCATGGTTCCATCTTCATTCATAATTTCGCAGATCACTCCCGACGGATTAAGTCCGGCGAGTCTGGCTATATCGACGGAAGCCTCTGTGTGGCCAGCACGCACAAGCACACCACCCTTTCGTGCCATTAGTGGGAAAACGTGCCCGGGAGTGCCAATATCCGCTATACCCTTTGTCGGATCAATAGCTACGGAAATGGTTCGAGCACGATCAGGCGCGGAAATACCCGTGGTCACTCCCTCACGTGCTTCAATTGACGTAGTAAAAGCAGTTTGATGCCGACTTTGGTTTTTCTGGCTCATCAAGTCGAGACCAAGATGTTCACAGCGAGATTGTGTCAGAGCAAGGCAAACTAGTCCACGGCCATGCGTTGCCATAAAATTTATTGCGTCTGGTGTTGCCATTTGCCCTGGTATAACTAAATCCCCTTCATTCTCTCGTTCCTCATCATCAACGAGAATAAACATTCGCCCGTTACGCGCATCATCTATGATATCCTCAATTGGTGAAAGGCAATCCAACTCTCCTGCTTTTCGTTTTTTTAAAATAGTGTTGTTTTTTATGTTTTTCATCTCATCGCTCACGTCTCGACTTTGTCACCATCTGGCAGAAGCCGCGCAACATATCGAGCCAACATATCAACCTCAAGGTTTACCCTATCTCCGAGCATAGTTTGCCCAAAGCCTGTATGTTCGAGTGTATGAGGAATAATATTGATACCAAAAACTGTCTTATTTGTAGACACCTCTACCTCATTAACAGTAAGTGAAACTCCATCGATAGTAATGCACCCTTTGGGCGCAATAAATTTCGCTAAATCACGAGGCGGTGCAATTTGAAATCGGGTACTGTCTCCATCCGGCGACCGAGACACAATTTCGGCAACTCCATCCACATGCCCAAATACAAGATGCCCACCAAGTTCATCCCCGAGCTTTAGAGATCGCTCAAGGTTCACAAAACGCCCTTTTTGCCAATCACCTAGAGTGGTTTTCGATAACGTCTCTGCTGAAACTTCGACTGCAAACCAACCCGATTTCTTTTCAGTTACAGTAAGACAAATCCCAGAGCACGCAATAGAGGCACCAATCGCCACTTCACTCATATTAAAATTGGTGGCAATTTCGATACGCGTATCTCCATGTTGTTCAACACCGCGAATCTCGCCTACATCCTGTATTAAACCTGTAAACATATTAGTAATCTAGGCCGGCTGTTGATAAGTTTCCAGCAAATCGTTCCCAATTCGTTCGACAGACACACATTGAAAATTCTGAATATCTTTCAATTCGGAAAGTCCATATCCTGCTACAGCTGAAATTCCGTCACCCCCCATAACAGTTGCAGCCCGGAACCATGATATTCTATTGACTAACCCCAACCGCAAAAAAGCAGATGCAATAGCGCTTCCACCCTCAATTAGGAGCCTTGTGATCCCTAACTCCGCCAAAGCGGAGAGCATTTTCTGCAAGTCAATGTGGCCATTTTCATTAGATGCAATTTGGATAACTTTAACGCCTAGACCCCGTAATGAGGGAAACAGCTTAGTATCAACGTCCGATCCTGTAATCAACCATGTAGGTGTTTCACTGGAGGAATTTGCAAGTTCTGATGTCAGTGGTAGCTCTAAACGCGGATCGAGTAATATGCGAATGGGAGACAAGCTTTCCATTCCCGCAAGTCGGCATGTAAGTTTAGGATTATCTATTAGTGCGGTGCCAATGCCAACTAGCACTGCGTCAAACTCAGCTCGCATTGCGTGTACGCGCCTTCGTGCTTGACAACCCGTAATCCATTTACTTTCACCCCGAGATGTCGCGATTTTTCCATCTAAGGTTGAAGCCACCTTCAAGTGAACCAACGGCCTAACCCGCGTCACACGCGAGATGAAACCTGCATTCAATTCTAAAGCATCGCTCTCACAAACCCCTACTACCGTTTGGATTCCAGATTCGCGCAGTCTGGCTATTCCTTTCCCGGCAACGCGCGGATCAGGATCGTTGGCTGCTACCACAACCCGAGACACTCCTCCCGCGATTAGCGCATCGGTGCAAGGCGGAGTTTTACCCTGATGGCAACAAGGTTCTAACGTAATGTAAGCAGTGGCTCCAAGAGACGCTTTTCCGGCTCGGGCCAAAGCCTCAGTTTCTGCGTGAGGTCGACCGCCAGGCTGAGTCCAACCTCGCCCGACAATTACATTGTCTTTGATCACAATACACCCAACGGCTGGATTAGGCCACACGTTCCCCAAACCTCGCCTAGCTAACGCTAGGGCGATACGCATAAAGCGCAAATCCTGACTATTAATTCCTGTCAGCACCGAGTTCGTCAATAATAAACTCTTCGAAATCTTTGGCTTCTCGGAAATTTCGATAGACCGATGCAAAACGCACGTAGGCAACTTTATCTAACGAAGCAAGAGCTTCCATGATTAATTCACCCACGAGATCAGCATTTACGTCACTCTCGCCGGTGCTTTCTAGCCGCCGAACGATCGAGTTAACTACTTGTTCAACTCGGTCAGGCTCTACTGGGCGCTTGCGAAGCGCAATACTCATGGAACGCACTAACTTATCTCTATCAAATGGTTCTCTCTGCCCATTCTTTTTGACCACAGTAAGGTCACGCAGCTGCACCCGTTCAAAAGTTGTAAAGCGTTGGCCACAGTTAGTGCAAAAGCGGCGTCGCCTTATCGCAGCATTATCTTCTGTGGGCCGTGAATCCTTCACCTGAGTGTCATTGTGACTGCAAAATGGACAACGCATGGCTCAAATTTCCTCTATAGCCGGATTAGCCGGATATCGGCCAAACTCAAAACTCATTCGGATAAATCGGGAAGCGCATACATAGCGCATCAACGCGCTCACGCACAGATGCCTCCACAACTTTATTGCCACTATCGCCATTGGAGGCAAGACCATCCAAAACCTCTACAATCAACTCTCCAACAGTTCGAAATTCTACCCGCCCAAATCCACGGGTCGTTCCCGCAGGCGTTCCTAGGCGCACGCCAGATGTTACCATTGGGTTTTCAGGATCGTAAGGAATGCCATTTTTGTTGCAAGTAAGCCCGGCTCGCTCTAGCGCTTTTTCTGCTACATTGCCCGTCAACGCCTTGGGACGCAGGTCTACTAAGACTAGGTGGGTATCAGTACCACCGGAAACAATGTCTAAACCACCGGCAGCCAAAGTTTCAGCTAGTGTCTTCGCATTATCAATGATTGCTTGTGCGTAAAGTTTGAAAGATGGCTTGAGTGCCTCACCAAAAGCCGCCGCTTTTCCCGCAACCATATGCATCAACGGACCTCCCTGGGTACCGGGGAAAATAGCGGAATTGAATTTCTTTGCTAACTCCTCATCATTACAGAGGATCATACCACCACGAGCCCCACGTAAAGTTTTGTGTGTCGTAGTTGTGACAACGTGGGCGTGAGGAAATGGACTTGGGTGCACGTCACCCGCCACAAGACCCGAGAAATGTGCCATGTCAACCATGAAAATTGCCCCCACAGAGTCAGCAATTTCACGGAACTTCGCAAAATTGATAATACGCGGGTATGCCGACCCTCCCGCAATTAATATTTTTGGTCTATGCTGTTCCACAAGAGATGCAACTTCATCAAAATCAATCAAAGCGCTATCTTTATGCACACCATATTGCACGGCATTAAACCATTTCCCTGATTGGTTTGGCGGAGCCCCGTGGGTTAAATGACCGCCTGCTGCCAGTGACAAACCCATAATCGTATCACCAGGTTTAATCGTCGCTAAATATACTGCATTATTAGCTTGGGCACCCGAATGTGGTTGCACGTTAGCAAATGCACAGCCAAATAATTTTTTTGCCCTTTCAATCGCTAGCTTCTCAGCGATATCAACATGTTCACAACCTCCGTAGTATCGCCGGCCTGGATATCCCTCAGCGTACTTATTTGTGAGAACAGATCCTATCGCTTCCAACACCGCGCGACTTACAATGTTTTCAGAAGCAATTAATTCTATTTGGCTCTTCTGCCTGTCTAGTTCAAAGCCGATGGCTTTTGCCAAATCGGGGTCACTTTCCAGTAAACTATCAATAAAAAAACCGTCTTCAAAAACTTCAGCTGTCGTGGCCTCTGCCATTTTTCAATAAGCCTCTCTTGTATTACGAATACTTTTCAACCCGCCTCCGGTGTCTGCCACCTTCAAAAGGCGTCTCTATAAACATACTAAGGCAATCGAGAGCTATTTCTATACCTATCGTACGAGCACCCAACGTGAGCACATTAGCATCATTGTGAGCGCGGGCGAACCGAGCATCAGTTACCGAATGACACAATGCCGCACGCACATGACGATGCCGGTTTGCCGCAATTGAGATACCAATCCCAGTACCACAGATCAGCACCCCACGTGCCGCCTTTCCTTCGAGTAACGCCAACGCTACTGCTTCTGCAAAATCAGGATAATCGACTGACTCGGGTTTGTTGGTTCCCAAATCGAGCACTCCAAATCCTAAATCTTTCAAACGCATCCCAATTACCGCTTTCATTTCAAAGCCGGCATGGTCGGAGGCAATCAAAGTAGTCTCTTTACCCATTCACCCTTAAACCGTTTTTCTTAACTGCTAACAAGTATAAAATATTTTTCACTTGGATACCACATATGGCGCCGTCTTGCCAATCCAACACAAGGTGTCGTTTTGCGCAACTTATAAAGTGCAATAACTCCTTTCCTTTTACAAAAAATATGCAGCAAGAGCAGTAAAATTTTGCTTTAGCGACTTTGACTCGAAGGTAATAAATACATAAATCTCTACTTTATATTGCGTTGTAAAATAATTTTATAGGTATATGTGGTGTAATACTTTCAAATAAATAATCATTATATTATTTTGCACTTTATTTTAAGTATAGAGACACATAATATTTATATTCGATATTGACATTCATTTATTTTTGTGTGAATTATTTGGAAATATTATAAAAAACTCAGGAATATGGGTGATGCGCCATCAAATTATAGATCAGAAAGACCAAAAGACAGAAATCTTACGCATGACTACTGAGGTTGTGTCTGCGTACGTGGGCAATAATACTTTACCACCAACCCAGTTGAATGACGTTATTCAGATTGTCTATGGGTCGCTACAAAGACTCGATGACGGCCAGAATATTAATGTGCGCTCAAAAGCTGCTGTTGCGATTAGAAAATCGATTACTCCCGACTATATTGTTTGTTTGGAAGATGGCAAAAGACTGAAAATGTTAAAGCGCCACCTTAGAACAGCTTACGGGATGACACCTCAAGAATACCGTGCCAAGTGGGGGTTACCTCTAGATTATCCAATGGTTGCCCCAAATTACTCGCGCCAGCGCTCCGCTTTCGCAAAAAAAATTGGTTTAGGCCACGCAGCGGGCGGTGTCGTGTGATTTTTCAACGATAATTAAAAAAAAACTTAATCTAGCCGATCAATCCGATCGGCCTTTTTTTTGGATTTACTAAAAAATCAAATTGAGGGCGCATTGGCGTTCTTTTTTAAGACATATTGAAGTTTTTTATATGCTGCATTTCGAAGCGCCCTATCTCCGCGCCTCGGGTCTCCTACAATTACTGCTTCTATACCCGTACGCGTATCAACAGCCGTCACTTTGACGTATCGACCGGCACCAATCATTTCAATAATAACGCCGTGCTCTTCTAGTTTTGTCATAAATCAGGCCAACACACCAGAGTGCTAAATTTCGAATCCATCGCTTACAAGTCTGTTTACCACCACGCATGCATCGTTGCCGCAAACGACTTTAATTAGTCAAGTTTCATAACCGTTGATCCAACAACAAACAAACAAATACCGCGGGGTAACCTTTAGCATAACAGAAATTTATAGTTCCTCATGGCCGAAATTAGAATATCATTCCTGTGCTGAAAACGAGGCAGTTTCAAGTATAAAGGAGAATGCCTAAAACAATTCTCCTTTCTAGAAGTTACCTACAGCCTTTTAGTTACGCCACCACGTCCACCAGTATTAAGCCTATCAGCGTAATCAGGCGCTAGCGGGCGCCCATTTGGTATATTCACCCACAAACGCAATAACAGCCGACGTTTCTCAGCCTCTTTAAAATCTACGAACTGGCCCCGACTGTGAACTGTCGTATGGTTATTTAGCAGCTGAATGTCGCCCGGTTCAAACAGCATGCGCAATAGAAACTTATCGGACAACGCAATTTCTTCGAATAGGTCAATAGCTTCCTGCTGTAACTCTGTTAGCTTTTCACCTGCACGTTTGGCCCCGAGTTCAATCTGTTGCTTATTGAACCTACAAGACAACATACCCTCGTACCAGCTGTAAACTGGGATACGATTATTAGTGAGCTCGCCGGCGGTGCGTCCCTTTCCAATGAGGTCATACCGAAATCCGGATAATAACGGCGCTAATAAGTCCGGGCGCCTAGACCGTATTTCATTGTAAACGGCCAATGACGAAGAAATCCAGCTCTCTCCGCCTTTCTTAGCCGGCCGCACACACATGAGCCCAACTACATCCGATGAATCGGAATGAGGTGGTAAAAATGCACTGGTTCGATGGCCACGGACACCCTGTTCATAGTATCCACCCTTTACAAATTTTCCACCCTCCATGTCGGTGACACGCCCTAGCAAGTCACCCTGACTGTTTTGGGAAATGATTTCGCCAAGATGTGTTCCTAGACCCCAATACAGCACTGACAATTGATCCAGAGAATAATCTGAGACGTTCAAGCCTCGCAATAATGCGAATCCACGACCATATTCTATCTCCTTAAGCAGACTGGCAATTTTTGCACCGAGAGTAGGTAGCGGAAAGTCACTCTGCCTAAACTCAAGTGGCGAAATGCCCTGCTCGTATAATTTCAAAGTAGCAATATTGAGCTCTTTAAGATCGACCTCGCTAAGATTTATGATCCAAGACTTGTCCATCTCCATATCATCCGCCGTCCATGCAGCAGGACTTTCTGCAATGGGTGGTATCTTGTCCAACATGTGCCCAATCCTTTCATAATCTCTTACATGGGTTATATTTTACTGATTGCATATTTCAAAATAAAAAAGTGCCGAATTAGAAATACTGCAAAAGCTCTGAAACAATCGATTTTAACTACCGGTAATTTGAAACATTCACTGACCTTAAATCTGAGTGATTTTCCTCCAAATTCCACGGTTTGACTGGACCAATTTAAAGGCAAGAAAGCTAACAGAGGAGAGCTTCACAAATACAATTGATCCATCTTCCACATTTCTGATATCCAGAATGTCAGCTATTTTTAACGGAAAGCGTCCAGTCCAACTAAATTTTTGCAAATTAAATAAGAAATGATGTGTCTCGACTTTTTTGCTTCAAGCCCTGTGAGACGAGACATACACTTGACAGCAGGTGATACCGATAGTCTTTTCGATACCAAGCACAAAAAAATCAAGGAGTTTGTTATGCCCCATCACTCAAAAAATCCTGAAACACTTGCCTTACACGCAGGCTATCGCTCCGACCCTACTACGGGGGCTGTTGCGGTGCCTATTTATCAAACATCAAGCTATCAGTTTGATAATACGGAACATGCATCAAATCTTTTTGCGCTAAAAGAGTTGGGTAATATTTACACACGCATAATGAATCCAACGACAGATGTGCTTGAGCAGCGCGTTGCAGCGCTGGAGGGAGGAGCAGCCTCTTTAGCATTGGGATCGGGTCAATCAGCATCTGCATTAGCCATTCAAAATATTGCCCAAGTCGGAGATAACATCGTTAGCTCGACTGACCTTTATGGAGGAACTTGGAACCTATTTGCTAATACACTTAGTACAATGGGCATTGAAGTTCGCTTCGTTGACCCAAAAGATCCGGAAGCATTTGCGCGTGCAACCGATGAAAAAACAAGGGCTTATTACGCAGAAACCCTACCAAACCCAAAACTCTGTGTTTTCCCAATAGCAGAAGTAGCAGAGATTGGACAGAAGTACGGGATACCCTTAATTATGGATAATACTGCATGTCCGGTTTTGTGTAGGCCATTTGATCACGGCGCTTCAATAATTGTTTACTCCACAACGAAGTATATTGGTGGCCATGGCACTTCAATCGGCGGCTTGGTTGTCGATAGTGGTAATTTTGACTGGGAAACGAACGCAGATCGCTTCCCAATGCTTAACAAACCAGATGCCTCTTATCACGGCGCCGTTTGGACTGACGCAGTTAAACCACTTGGGCCTATTGCTTATATCTTAAAGATGCGGGTAACATTGCTGCGCGATCTTGGAGCTGCAATGAGTCCATTTAATGCCTTCATGTTTTTGCAAGGGCTTGAAACAGTCGCACTTCGCATTCGTGAACATTCAAAAAATGCAGCTATGGTCGCGGATTTCCTAAAATCTCACGAGGAGGTTGCAAATGTTATCTACCCAACTCATCACGCCGATAAAGTACAGCTAGAACGAACCAAAAAATATCTCTCCGGCGGCAATGGAGGACTCGTAGGATTTGAACTTAAGCGCGGAGCGGATGGAGGCCGGGCATTCATAGATGCCCTCGAAATGCATTATCATGTTGCTAATATTGGAGACGCTCGATCCCTAGCAATACACCCGGCAACCACCACTCATTCACAATTGACACCTGAGGACCAGATTGCGAGCGGTGTGACAGAGGGCTATGTGCGTTTGTCTGTAGGCATTGAACATATAGATGACATTATAGCGGATCTTGCCAATGCCCTTACAAAGCTGTCCTGATTTAAAAATTATGCGTATCATTTTTAAATCAGCCTTTCACTGAAATCTTGGGAGAAAAACATGCCGAAAGCCAATAGCACTCTATCACAAAAGCAGCTTACGGCTCGCACAAGTAGCGACACCGAGGCACGTTTTCCTATGGTACGCATGCGCCGAAATAGGAATTCCGGGTCAGTCCGCCGCTTGGTTGCGGAGAACCATCTTACCCCTAATGATTTAATTCTACCGATATTCGTAATTGAGGGAAAAAATCGATGCGAACCTATTGCATCCATGCCGGGCATTGATCGACTATCTGTTGACTTAGTGCCACAGTGTGCCGAGGCAGCTTTTAAATCAGGCATCCCTGCTATCGCTCTATTCCCTTGCACTGATCAAGAACTGAAGACCGAGGACGGCAGAGAGGCTTTAAATCCAAATAACCTAATATGCCGAACCATCCGTTCGATTAAAAAAACTACACCTGAATTAATGATTATTTGCGACGTAGCACTTGATCCTTACACTACCCATGGGCAGGACGGACTAATAGACGGAGAGGTGGTGCTAAATGACGAGACCTTAGAAGTGCTTGCCAACCAAGCAATAGCGCAAGCTGACGCTGGATGTGACACGATAGCGCCATCTGACATGATGGACGGCCGTGTCTGGATGATCCGTAAAGCGCTTGACACTGCCGGCTTTGAACAAGTCCGTATAATGTCATATTCGTCAAAATATGCATCGGCGTTTTATGGGCCGTTCCGAGATGCAATAGGATCACAAGTCACACTGAAGGGTGATAAAAAAACTTACCAAATGGATCCGGCCAATTCTGATGAAGCTCTTCGTGAGGCCGCTCTCGATGTTGCTGAGGGCGCTGATATGCTTTTAATAAAGCCAGGGATGCCTTATTTAGACATAGTCCATCATGTAAAAAATACTTTCCACATGCCCACGTTTGTTTATCAAGTGAGCGGAGAGTACGCGATGCTCAAAGCTGCGGCACAAAACGGTTGGATTGATCATGACACAGCAATGCTTGAGGCATTATTGTCATTTAAACGCGCTGGAGCAGACGGCGTGATAAGTTACTACGCATTGGAAGCAGCTAGCTTGTTAGACAGAAATTTTTCGTGATGGAAGTGGACCAAAATATACGCTTCAGGCCTTGCGATGATCACCAACTCGAGCAAGTTCTATTTATTCCTCTCTACAAAGGCCGTCATAAGAGATCGTGGCTCATCAGTTGAATAACATCCGGCTATCGCTTGGATGCCAACTTTAGCAGCATCCGTAAATGCCATTCTCTCCCAATTATTAATGAGTGCTTTCTGCACCCGAACAGCGTTTGGACCACAAAGCAGCAGCGAATCCATCCATTCCTCTACAGCTTTGTCGAGCTCAGCAAACGGGACAATTTTGTGCAAATATCCATAATCGAAAGCTTGCCTAGCGGTGATATGATCGCCAGTAAGAACTAGTTCGACCGTTCTTCCCCAACCAATCAAACGTGGCAGCAAACAAGCTTCCATTCCTGACGGGATACCAAATCGCGTCTCGGGCATGCCGTATTTGCCGTGGTCTGCTCCCACACGCATATCAGCAGCAGCCGCAATCTCCATCCCAGACCCGAAACAGTGACCATTTATACGCGCTATAACAGGAACCGGAAAGGTTCTAATAGCGTCGCATGCGTAATGTGTAAGTGTGGAGGACCGCTCGCCCTGAATAGGATTATAGTGTCGCATTTCATCTAAATTACTGCCGCCAACAAACGCTTTATTACCTGCGCCAGTAAGTACAAGCATTCGAAGTTTGTCGTCATGCTTTAGCTCGGCCATAATATCTATAAACTGCTGTTTTCCCGCAAGACCCAACGCGTTTCTCTTTTTTGGGTTATTGAAGGTAACAAGAGCAATCCTACCAAGGTCACCCCTATCTTTAAATTTTACTTTAATCAAATCACCTGAGTTTGCCATTTTTCCACCTTAATTATTTCACTTGACCAACAACCTAATTAAATGACTTACAAATCTATAGTACTGTCGACTATTGACACCATGCCAGCATAAGAAATCAAATGTTTAAATTTAAAATGTCACAGGAAAATAAAAGATACATAATACGTAGTGTTATTACCCTGTTAATAATTTCTATAACTTTGGTTTTCGGTGCATACTTTTGGTTGAGAGGCTCTCTGCCGGCTATTGATGGTGTGTTCCCCTCAAAAACTATTTCCCAACCTGTAGAGATTATACGGGATAAGAATGCTGTTCCTCATATCTTTGCCAAAAATGAGAAAGACGCTTTCTTTGCTCTAGGGCTTGCCCATGCTCAAGACAGGCTATGGCAAATGGAGCTTATGCGTCGAGCCGGTTCAGGCCGCCTTTCCGAAATTCTCGGACGTGCGGCATTACCATTTGACAAATACACTAGAACTCTCGGATTTTACAAAAGCGCACAAGATCGTATTGCATTTCTCCCTCCAAAGTTACACCAACAAATCACCGCTTATGTCGCAGGGATAAATTACCATATCGATAATCATCGCGGGCCTCTGTCTCCGGAGTTTGTTGTGCTACAACATCGACCGGAGCCATGGTCGATGGCGGACAGCTTGGTGTGGTCCTGCATGATGGCTTTTCAGCTATCCCAGAACTGGTGGAAAGAACTACTACGCCTACGATTGAGTGAGAAATTCAACAGGACTCAAATAGAAGATCTCTTTCCTCGCTCTAAACCCAATAACGCAATACTTAATGTAACAAAAAAAACATTTCCTAACAGTTCTCAGTTGACAAACCTTGTGCCAAGAATGTTAACGCCGCACTCTGCATCAAATGCATGGGTTATTTCAGGCAAGCGTACCGAAACGGGAAAACCGATCCTTGCTAATGATCCTCATTTGGCATTTAGTGCTCCTTCACTCTGGTATCTTGCCCGAATTATAACACCTAATAATGAAGTTGTGGGCGCCACCGTTCCAGGAGTGCCCATTGTAATAATAGGACACAATAAAAATATTGCTTGGGGTCTCACAACTGCAGGAGGAGATACACAAGACCTGTTCGTCGAGACACTAGTCCCAGGTCAACACAACCTGTATATGACACCACAAGGGCCGCGCGAATTTGATATACACAAAGAGCGAATAAAAATAAGAGACCAAACTACAATTTACATTGACGTACGCTCTAGCCGCAACGGAAGAATTATCTCTGATATTGTGCCCACAAAAAAATTACCGCCGCTAGAAAAAGTGTTAGCCCTGCGAAGCACTCAGATGCGCAAGAATGACCGCACATATGAGGCGTTATGGCGAATTAACACAGCACGTAGTTGGGATGATTTCAAAAAAGCAACACAACTTTTTCACAGTCCACATCAGAACATTTTTTTTGCAGACCGAAGAGGGGATATTGGTATGATATCACCAGGCATAATACCAATCAGAAATGGCTGGGATGGACGATGGCCGGTCGATGGAAAAGCTCTCGGGGATACATGGATTGGCACAATTCCTTTTGATAGCTTGCCACAGCACAAAAATCCAAAGTCAGGTTTTTTAGGTAATGCTAATAATCAAATAGGGTCAGAAAACCTTAAATATATGATCACTAAGGATTGGGATTCACCATACCGTGCGGAAAGATTGCAACAATTAGCACAGGTTCCCCAAGCGCACACGTTAGACACTAGCGCAGCCTGGCAGTTGGATAGCTATTCATCTGCAGCTGCTAAATTACTTCCGCTCATGCTTGCTAAGCTTCCTAATAACTTACTGAATAAAAAAGCCGTTAATATCCTTAGGAACTGGGATTTTCACATGCGCCGTAACGACAGCGCACCGCTTATATACACCGCGTGGGTCAGAAATTTTATGGCGCATTTGATGCAACCTTTTGCCTTAGCGGACTTGGGGCCAAAGCCAAGTTTCCTTATCCTTGTACTTTCACAAAAGCCGCTTTGGTGCGACGTGCAAACGACGATTAAAAAAATCGAAACTTGCTCGGAGGCACTGCAGAAAAGTTTCAGCCTGACGATAAGAAAACTCATCGAACAAAACGGTAGTGATATTGATCAATGGCAGTGGGGGAATAAACACAAGGCATTTTTCAAGCACAGGATTTTTGGTCAAGTGCCTATACTTAGAAACTTTGCTAACCTTGAAATTAGCACGAGTGGCGGAGATCACACGTTGAACAGGGGACAAACTGATTTTAAAAACAATGCTTCGGACCCATTTTTGCACCGGCACGGCGCTGGTTTTCGGGTTATTTACGATTTGAGCAAGTTGAGCCAAAGCAGGTTTATTACCGCTACAGGACAATCCGGTAATATTTTGTCAAAGTATTACAGGAATTTCATAAGGAAATGGCGAAACGGCTCATATATAAACATTTCGGGCACACGTGATGCCTTGAGAAAAAGTGCAATTGGGCTTTTATACCTTAACCCTATTGAGAAATCCTGAGGTTATTTTCAACTACAATCGAAGCAACCGAATTTTTTATCTGCATCTCAGACATTTGTGTTGTGTTGCAATATTGCGCGGCCTTAACAAACAAATTAAAAATTGAAAGTGTTTATAAAAGGCTCGAAAAAAACCTCTAAGTTTCTTGGCACTTTCTCTGTGCGCGTTACCGCCTAGAGAAAGGTTGTAAGTTATTTAGCAGTTGGAAGATCAGAGCAACGTTTAAGCCTCTACGAGCATAGAAATTAGAGAGTATAGTGGTTATACTATTTGATGTTGTTAGCCTCCTTACCTCGGGAATTTTTAGCTTCGCACAATTTTTAAAATTGCGTTGTGGACAAAATCAGCACTTTTTCCTTACATTAATGTTAGTTTAAACTATTTCCCACTTCGGGTAAGGCAATCATGCTGATTATAATCGGAACTGTGTTTGTTACTCTCTGCGTAATTGGAGGGTATATGGCATTGGGTGGCAAACTTGCCGTCCTAAATCAACCATTTGAGTTAGTCATTATTGGTGGAGCGGGTGTTGGCGCGTTTATCATTGCCAATCCACCTGCGGTACTGAAACGGACACTAAGTGCTTTCGCACAGACACTTTCAGGACCAAAATTTAAGAAAAAAGATTATGTTGAGTTATTATCATTGCTCTTTCAAGTTCTTAGATTAGCTAAAACAAAAGGCATGTTAGCGTTAGAGGCACATGTGGATGCGCCTGAAAGCTCAGATCTATTTAAAGAATTCCCGGGCGTAATGGCCAATCACCACGCTCTTGAATTTTTGTGCGACTACCTCAGGCTAATGACCTTGGGCACTGACAATCCTCTTGAGGTTGAAACATTGATGGATCAGGAGCTTGATGTACACCACTTAGAAGTGCACCGCGTTAGCCACGCCGTAAATGTTATGGCAGAATCCTTTCCTGGGTTGGGTATTGTAGCGGCCGTTCTGGGCGTTATCAAAACAATGGGCTCAATTACCGAACCGCCGGAGGTATTGGGTGGCCTTATCGCTGCAGCGTTAGTGGGGACATTTCTCGGAATTTTGCTTTGTTATGGTTACTTTGGGCCGATTGCAAATGCAATTAAGGGAAATGATGAAGAGGATCATCAATACTTTGTTGTAATGAAAGTAGCTATGCTAGCACATTTGCAAGGATACGCGCCTGCCGTGTCGGTTGAATTTGCTCGCAAAACACTTATGAGTGGAGTGCGACCAACGTTCTCAGAACTGGAGGAAGAAGTCAATAAACTAGAGCCCATTTAATTGATCATCAACGCACATTAAAGAAAGCATTGTTAAACCATGGCGGACGAAAAGCCTTTAGATGCGGAATCAGGGGGGTTAAAAGACAAAGGCCCCATTGTCGTTAAGAGAACGAAGGTCCTCCCCGCTCCCCCACATGGTGGAGCATGGAAAGTAGCATACGCCGATTTCGTAACCGCAATGATGGCATTTTTTTTATTATTGTGGCTTCTCAACGTAACCACCGAGTCTACTAAACAGGGCATATCTGATTTCTACGAGCCGGTAGGCATATCGAAAGTGCAGACTGGTAGCGGCGGTACCTTAGCAGGCCTATCACTTAATTCCGAAGAGGCCCTCAGATCGCCAGGATCGCCGCCTAGCGTCAAAGCAGCAATGCCAACTTTTGGTAGTGTCAAAACAGGCTCTGCGGACGAAAGAGAGAAGGTTCCAGAACCAAGAGAGGGTGGTGACACGAAAGGTGCCGACTCAAAGCGAGACACAATAGAAAATGAACAATTTGAGACAACAGCAGAGTCTCTAAGGAAAGCAATACAAGAAATTTCTGAAATCTCCGACTTACGTGAAAGTCTGCTAATAGGGATTACCCCAGAGGGCCTTCGAATTCTTTTGTTTGACCACCAAGATACTCAACTATTCACTTCCGGCGATTCAGTCCTTACCGAAAAAGGCGAACGATTATTTGCTATCATATCCTCCATACTACGAGATCTTCCCCACCATCTCCGAATTACTGGTCACACCGGTAAAAGCGAAAATCGCCAACAAAATTATTCAAACTGGGAACTGTCGAGTGACCGCGCTAATTCCATACGCAAAATATTAAGCAAATACCGTATTGACCCTAGGCGAATAAAAAGAATAGCGGGCCGCGCCGACCAAGAGTTACTTGACCCAAAAAAACCTAATTCACCACGTAATCGCCGAATCGATATACTACTAATCCGACGCAACAAAAACTCTTAAGGTCTCTCACTATGAGTTTGGACGAAGAACGGGAAATCTTCATTAAGCGAAAGAAGATACAGGAAGAAGGGCACCACGGGGGAGCTTGGAAAGTCGCTTATGCTGATTTTGTAACTGCTATGATGGCATTCTTTCTTTTATTATGGCTTCTCAACGCAACCACGACCGATCAAAAGCAAGGCATCTCCAATTACTTTGAGCCGATCGGAGCTCTTGCTGGATCAACCGGCAGTGGTGGCCCATTCGGTGGCATTTCGGCTACAGATCCTGGCCCGATACCCGAGCCTGGCCAGACAAGCACGCCAAATGTGACCAAAGATACTGAGGATGTGAGGAAGAAAGTTAAAGAAACAAAAAGTGGAGAGCCAGCTAAGAAAACCAAGTCAGAGACCGATGTTACTGGAATTGACGCTGATCATGATGAACGTCAATTACAAAAAGCTAAAGCTGCTGTTCAAAAGGCCATGTCACAAATCAAAGAGCTTAAGGAATTAGCTCCGTCTCTCATAATCGAAGTGCTTCCAAAAGGATTACGTATTCAACTTACTGACAATGATAAGAAACCGCTTTTTAATAAAGGCAGCAAAGATTTGAATTCATTCGGCCGTAAACTTTTAACAAAGGTTTCTGAAGTAATTAAAAAATTGCCTAACAAAATTGCAATCACCGGCCATACCGCGCGTGACGAGTATAAAGCAGGTCCTCCCGGAAAATCTAATTGGGAACTTTCCATAGGGCGCGCAAACTCAGCGCGGCTTACTCTAAAACAAAATGGTATATCTAATTCCCGTATTCTTACAATCGACGGAAAAGCTGATACTAATATTCTCGATGCGAAAGCACCTTATTCCGCACGCAATAGGAGGATAGCGGTCTTGGTGGTTCGTAAGGTAAAAAAAGCCACCCAGAAAGAACTTGCACCTAATCGAATTTTCAAACTCCCCAATTACTAAATTTGAGGCAGAGATTTTTAAAACTTAAAATAAAGAGCTGATTTTTTAATACCACGGCAGTTAAACAAAATATAAATCGAGTGGATTTTTAAACACTACTCCCTAAGACTATCCATTTCTTTTGGTCTATCCTTTAAAATATTTTTTGCCTCCTCACACCGTTGATCTTCTCATTATGAGACTAATGGTTTTCATACCGTTACATTTTACGGTTTGTAATGGCTTGCGCGCGTTTCTGATGAGATGACTGAGCGGCGAATAAGCATTTGGCATGAGAATCCGTTATAAACCAGCAATCAGTCCTACCCTTGTGTCTATGCTAATTTCATCAATCGTTTAAGCATATCTTTTCCGTTTGATTAAACTATCAACAACTTCCAACATAGACACGGCTTTAGCCCTAGCTCCGAAATAATAAAAGCGAACTTTCGCCAACTATATTGGCGATTAAAAATTTGTCTCTGTACTAGACGCTATGACTAAATGTCAGCGTGAAATCGGCGACTTTTTGCAAATCCTTTTGGGACAATACGGCCAGATTGGGCTCTCTTCCCAATCCACTCTGTGAGCAGCATCTCCGTGCGTGTCTTATCGCCTATTTTCCAACTCAAACCATCACTCAGATTGAATACCTTTGCATCAGAGATTGAACTTTTATTATATCGTTGCATTATGACACCGCGGCCACGGCTCATCTCTGGCAACTCTCCAATAGGGAAAATGATCAATTTACGATTATGCCCAACAACCGCGACGTGATCTCCATCAGCAGGCACACAAACAGCAGCCTCGTTCCCCTCGCCTAAATTTAACACCTGTTTTCCCCCGCGTGTTTGGGCGATTACATCCTCTCCTTTAACAATAAAACCACGCCCATCCGAGGCGGCTATTAATAATTTTGCCTTTCGCTCTAAGACCATCAACGTGACTATATCTTGGTCATTTGGTAAATCCACCATCAATCGGAAGGGCTCACCAAAACCGCGCCCTCCGGGCAACCGGTCAACTGGCACGGTGTAGAATCGGCCATTAGTTGCAAATAAGATAAGTCTATCCGTAGTCTGCGCGTGTAGCACAAAACGATGACTGTCTCCCTCCTTATACTTGAGCTCGGTTTCTTTCTCCAAATGGCCCCTCACAGCACGCGCCCATCCTTTTGCAGAACACACAACCGTAACTGGTTCGCGCTCCATAATAGCCTCCATTGGAATAACAACTGCGGTTGGAGCATCTCCGATCTCTGACCGACGCCGCCCGATATCAGTGTTTGGCCCAAATTTCTTTTGTATTTCTTTTATCTCTGCCGCTATGATTTTCCAACGAGCTGATTTGTCCTTCAATAAGCCGCGAACATGCGTTCTTTCTTTTGTCAGGTTCGAATGCTCCTCCGCGATCTCAACTTCCTCTAATTTGCGCAAATGGCGGAGCCGCATATTAAGAACAGCATCTACTTGGACGTCAGAAAGCTTAAATTTTTTGATCAAAATTTCTTTAGGATAGTCCTCCTCTCGTATAATTTTGATCACTTCATCGATATTTAAATAGGCAATCAAATAACCACCTAAAACTTCTAGCCGATCTTCGATTTTACTTAATCTATACTTTTTTCGCCGCACAAGCACCTCATGACGGTGGTCCAAAAAGGCCTGTAACACCTCTCGTAAGTTCATGACACGTGGCACCCGGCCCTGGTCAAGAACATTCATATTTAGAGACACACGGCTTTCCAGATCGGTCTGGCGAAAAAGAGACTCCATCAGAACATCTGGATCAACATTACGGCTTTTAGGCTCAATCACTAGGCGAATATCGGTAGTGGATTCATCGCGTATATCTTCTATCATAGTCAAGTTACGGGAATGCATGAGCTCTGCAATCTTTTCAATCAGTTTTGCTTTTTGTACCTGAAAAGGAATAGACTTTATAATCAGACTATACCCACCTCCCTTACTTCGTTTAATTTCGTATGTCGCACGCACACGAAATCCCCCCTTCCCTGTTTTGTACGCTTCTACGATGCTGTCACGGTCTTCGCATAGCAACCCGCCAGTGGGCAAATCAGGACCAGGTATTAATTCAACAAGCTTATTAATCGTGGCATTTGGTCTTTTAATTAAATGTAATAGCGCCGCACATAATTCCCCCACGTTATGCGGAGGAATGCTGGTTGCCATGCCTACCGCTATACCTGATGCTCCATTAGCGAGAAGATTTGGGAAGCTCGCAGGTAAAACAGCTGGCTCAGAACCTTCACCATCATAAGTAGAACGGAAATCAACCGAATTCTCATCGATCCCCTCAAGCAAAGCATTGGCGACACCAGTCATTCGTGCTTCTGTGTAACGCATCGCCGCAGCATTATCGCCATCAATATTTCCAAAATTTCCTTGACCATCCACAAGGGGATACCTCACAGCGAATGACTGAGCTAAACGAACCATTGCGTCATAAATTGCAGCATCACCATGAGGATGAAATTTCCCCATTACATCACCAACAATTCGTGCGCATTTTTTAAAGCCACTTTCTGGATTTAATCGCAATTCACGCATCGCAAAAAGCAACCGCCGGTGCACGGGTTTCAAGCCATCGCGCACATCGGGAAGGGATCGCGCCATAATCGTCGACAGTGCATACGATAGATAGCGTTCTCCTAAAGCTTCTTCAAACGCTACATTACATATATCTCCGGCCTCAGAAGTCTTAACCATAAAAATTTTTACCCACAATATGTTGTACAATGCCTTAGAACATACCCACTATTGTGTATTCTTGTAATGCAAAATTTTCACTAAGTAGTCATGTAAAGTTTGTCCGCAAGACGTACCCGGCTGTCAGGCAGTTTTTTTTGTCTGGGCTGAAAAATGTACTTTTGAAGAAAATATCCCGTCAAAAGTAGTCCATCGACGAGATCTTTTCCACTTACCTGTGCTCCAGAAGCCCCTTTCAGAAAGGCTGGGAGCGTTAGGAGCTTATCTTTATAGGGTTCACCGGCCTGTCGACTTACAGCTTTCCCAGATTTTGGCGATACAAAAACAAGATCTTCTGTTACCCCCGTTCCTGCACATTCACTGAGATCCAAGCCGAACCCTATATCTGTTAATAAGTGGAATTCCCAATAGACGTAAGTTGCTGCCCAAAATTCACTATCGAACGATCCTAGCAGAGCAGAAAATGATTGATACAAATTTGGACAAGGATCGCGCTCCGGAATTACTGCTTGTACTAATTCAGAAGCAGAAGATAAAGCTAGGAGCTTCCCTGGTTCACCGAGAAGCTGTGCAATAGTACTACTTTCTAACTCAAGAGAATATTTTCCTAAATGCTCTTCAAGTCGTGCCCGCCATACCGCTGTCACCTTGTTGCCAACCTGTAAAATGGCCCGTTGGCGTCGTGACTGTCCCCCATGCACAAGACCCGAGAAACGACCATTTTGTGATGTAAGTAAGCTAACTATGGATGCGGCCTCTCCGTGCGGGCGAGATGACAATACATACCCCTCATCGTGCCACTCCATTCAAAGAAATCCATTACAGTTACACATCAAACTTTAATCCAAGCACTTGGTAGCGCTCTTTGTCTTCCATCCACTTTCCGCGCACTTTGACAAATAAAAAAAGATGAACGTTTCGCTCAAAGCATTTGCGAAGCTCGTTCCTAGCTGCAGTGCTTATTTTTCTTATCATGTCGCCGCTTTTGCCAAGTACGATTGCTTTTTGCGTATCTCTCTGGACGTAGATTGTCTGACTAATCTTAACACTTTCATCAGAAAATTCTTCCCAAGCTTCGGTCTCTACAGTGACCGCATAGGGTAATTCCTGTCGCAACAATAGAAATAATTGCTCCCGTGTTATTTCCGCAGCCAGAACTCGGATTGGTAAATCGGATATCTGGTCCTCTGGGAAATGCCATGGACCCTCTGAAATCCTTTCCTGAAGGTGCGCTAGAATATCCTCTACACCATTACCACTTGTTGCCGAAATCATAAAGGTAGCCGAAAAAGTTCCCATTTCATTCAATGAATGACTAAGAGAGAGAAGGTACTCAGGGCTCACTAAATCTATTTTGTTCAGAACCAGAATTAAATTCCGCTGGCCGTTTAAAGTGGAATTTAGAAGAGACTTTGTATTGTTATCAAGTCCGCGAGAGGCGTCGACCATAATGATAATATAATCACCCTCTGTTGCAGCAGTCCACGCAGCATCAACCATTGCGCGATCAAGACGTTTTCGGGGTGCGAAAATGCCTGGTGTATCAATAAAAACAATCTGACTTTTGCCTTGGATTACAATTCCAAGAATATTTGTGCGCGTTGTTTGCACTTTCGGTGTTACAATACTTACTTTTGTTCCAACAACACGGTTAATGAAGGTCGATTTTCCCACGTTAGGCGCACCGATGACAGCGACAAACCCGAAGCGCTTTTTATTTTTGGCCAAATCACCCATTCCTTTGATCTGCAAGCATATTGGCTGCAGCTTCCTGCTCGGCTGCACGCTTTGACTTTCCTATACCTTCAGCTGACCCGAGTTGGCCAGCAGTCACAGCGACTATAAATGTCGGCTGGTGATCTGGTCCTTTCTGCTTAACGAGAGTGTATTTTGGCAACCCTAACCCTTTGGATTGTAGCCACTCTTGCAATGTCGTCTTTGCATCTTGCGGAGGAGTCGAATTCTTCGACATAGCTGGCATGAAATATTGGGTTATGATTTTTTTTGCTGGTTCTAAACCTCCGTCTAAATAGACAGCCCCTAATACAGACTCGAAAACATCGGCGATTATCGCCTCATTCTCTCTCCCACCACACTCATGCTCTGTATGCCCCATGCGAATAAGCGGTGGCAGTCCAATTTTGTAAGCTATCTCGGCCAAACTCTCTTTCCTTACAAGCGCGTGAAATCTTTGAGAGAGATCACCTTCATTTTCTGTAGGGAAATTTTCCATGAGTAGATCCGCAATTACGAGACCCAACACCCGGTCACCTAAAAACTCGAGCCGCTCATAGTTTATCGCCACACATGAACTGCGATGGGTAAGTGCGGCAGTTAATAAACCACGATTTGTAAATTCATAACCAAGTATTTCTATAATTTTGGTGGGCATCAAATTATAAAATATCCAATCTAATGAATAGCTTTAAGCAATCTCTCATACCGAATCGTAAATGGCCATTTCCAGACTTCCCAGAAGCGCGCAGTGCCATTAGTTGAGAAGAAAAAAAACTCAGCCTTGCCAACTAAATTCTCAAAAGGAACCATTCCGACTTGTGTCTCTATCCTACTGTCTGCAGAATTGTCACGATTATCTCCCATAGCAAAGAAATGCTTTTCTGGCACCACGAATTCCGGTGTTTCATCAATAACGCCAAAGTCACCTTGTTCTTCAATTATTAAATGAGCAACTCCACCGGGCAGTTGCTCAATATACTGGGGCACTCGGCGCATCTGTCCAAAAGAATTCTTTACCTGAAATCTGTCTATTGCTTTTCGTGGCACGCGCTCACCATTTATATATAAAAGACCTTTCTTCATCTGGATGCGATCACCTGGTAATCCTACTATCCTTTTGATGTAGTCTGTTTCGTTGTCCGTCGGAAGCTTAAACACCGCAACATCTCCCCGTTGCGGCCCAGTTTCAAAAACACGACCTGAAAACGGTGCCAAGCTAAATGGGAATGAATGTCTTGAGTATCCGTATGAGTATTTTGATACAAATAAGTAATCGCCAACAAGTAGTGTGGGTATCATAGATCCCGATGGTATGTTGAACGGCTCATAGGCAAAAGTTCTTATTAAAATAGCAATTACCACTGCGTAAGTAACGGTTCGAATTGTCTCTATCCAACCCCGACTATCTTTCGGATTAAACTGGTGGTCATTATTCTCTCGGGACATTTTAACAAAATTCATTTCTATAATGGTTATTGGCAAAGATAAAATATGTCGACCCATGCGAAAGCTTGTCAAGCAAAGCAGTGGTTTTTTTATTTACGAGTAACACCTGAAATAATTACTATTACCTGTGCTATTGGAAATTCGTCAGTGATACTAACGTCGATATTTGCCGTCATATTACACGGCGTAATTTCATGCAAACGCCTCAAAGCCCCGCCAGTAAGCTCTAATGTGGGCTTTCCCCCCGGTTCATTAACGACCCCGATATCTGACCAAAAAACCCCCTTACGAAAACCGGTTCCTAGCGCTTTAGAGCAAGCCTCTTTTGCAGCGTAGCGTTTTGCATAACTTTCAGCCCGGTTGCGTCGGCGATCAGATCTTTCTCGCTCAATTTCGGTAAAACAACGCTTTTCGAATTTCCCCGGGTATCGTTTGAGTGTTTTGGCTATGCGACGAATGTCAATCAGGTCACTTCCAACCCCAATGATCATGTTGCATCCTTTCGAGAACGGGCTTCGTCCATTAGCATACGCATCTTACTGACAGCGTACTCCAAACCTGTTATCATCGCCTCACCCATTAAGAAATGACCAATATTTAATTCAACCACAGAATCGATTGATGCGATCGGCCTCACCGTTTCGTAGGTCAGCCCATGTCCTGCATGACATTCAAGGCCAACATTAACTGCATATACCGCAGCTTGCTCAATACGCTCTAATTCCTCGCGCTGGGGATTGCCTGATGCGTCACAATACCTTCCAGTATGAAGCTCTACTACCGCTGCTCCAACATCTTTCGCTGCATCAATCTGTTTTGAGCAAGGCTCAATAAAAAGAGAGACACGTATATCTGATCCACTTAAGCGTTCTACAAATTTTGCCAATAAGGTTCTGTTTGCCCTAACGTCAAGCCCTCCCTCTGTGGTCTGCTCTTCCCGTTTTTCGGGGACTATACAAACAGCATTTGGCTTCACGTCGAGCGCGATTCCAATCATTTCATGAGTTGCTGCCATCTCAAAATTCAGCGGCTTATTTATAAGGTCTTTAAGTCGCTTGATATCTCTGTCCTTGATATGTCGCCGATCCTCACGCAAATGTGCTGTTATCCCATCTGCTCCGGCTTCTATGGCCTTTTGAGCCGCACGAATAGGGTCAGGATGTTCGCCACCACGCGAGTTTCGAACGGTCGCTACATGATCAATATTTACCCCAAGCCTTAAAAATCTTTTAGACATGGAATTCTACCCCTTTTTACTTTTTCGGCTTTTCCCACCTAGTCGTTGTCGACGGGTAATTTGATAAGATTGTATAAGTGATTTTAATGGCAAATATGATCCAAACCAAACAATTAGCATTGATGGAATAGCACCAACCATCATAGGCCACCATACCGGCCAAACGGTCTCCATTAAATAATCTATATCACCCATCAACACACCATTAATCATATGCGAAAAGAACATGCCAAAATCTAGTCCATCAGCGGAGGAACTAGCGCCTGTTGCTCCCATCCAGTTTCCTAATTGATGAAGCCACATCCAGATGAAAGGGAATGTCCATGGATTACCGACTGCAGTCCCTATTGCAGAAGCAATCACATTCGCACGTATCAACCACGCCCAAATGCCACCAAGAAAAAAATGTAATCCTACTAACGGCGTAAAAGATACTGCAGCCCCGCAGGCAAATCCAGCTGCTATGCTGAATGGGGTACCAGGCAACCGTCCTAGCCGATGCCGAATATAAATGAATGATCTACGCCAACCAATTGAGGGCCACAGCACATTGACAACACGACTTGCCACGCTCGATTTTGCTCTTCGCTTAAACATAATAAAGTTTTCTAATCCTTTGCCTCGAGCGATTATACGAATCTGAAACAGAAAGCATATTTATTGGGATCAGAATCAACGTCCAGCACGTTCAGCTCCACGCACTACCTCAGTTGCTCTGAGCGCGGCAATAATGTCCGACATGTGGCCTGCGTCGCTAACTTCAATGTCAACGAAGAGTTCAAAAAAATCCGGAGACCTATCGGTTATACGGAGATTACTAATATTCCCACCATCTCGCCCAACAACTGTTGATAAAGATCCTAAAGCGCCGGCCTCATTGGAAAGAATTATTCGAACTCGTCCTACAAATACTGGCAATTTTTTACCATCGTTTGCCCAATTTGCTTCCATCCATCTTTCCGGCATTTCTGCAACACTTTCTAGGGCCTCGCAGTCAATCGTATGTATTGTAATACCTTTGCCGGTGGTAGATATGCCTATTATTCGATCACCGGGTAAAGGATGACAGCAATTCCCAAAATTGATTTCCATTCCAGGCGCGAGACCAACTAATTCAATCGAGTGTTCTCCTGCCCGTGCCACTCCCACATCCTCAGACAGCTTTTGAGAGCGACCTGTTTTTGCTGTTGGGTAAACCGATTTGAGAATTTGATGGCCTGCTACTTCGCCTCGACCAACACGGGAATATAGACTTTCTACTTTGTCGCAATCAAAGTTGCTCAAAATACCTTGCATTGCTTTCTGTGTGAGAGTGTAGCCCTCCTGCTGGAAAATTTTATTAATTATCTCTCGTCCCATTCGACAGTATTCATCTAAACGCTGTAACCTTACAAATCGACGTATACAAGAACGTGCCTTAGCAGTTACTACGAAACTCGCCCAACCAGGTGAAGGCACTTGTGACACAGAAGTCATAACCTCTACCTGATCACCGTTCTTCAAAAGTGTTCGAAGCGGCATCATGCGACCATTAATTTTTGCTCCAACACACCGATTTCCAACGTCGGTATGCACTGCGTAAGCAAAATCAATTGGCGTTGCTCCTTTTGGCAAAACTTGAAGATCACCTTTAGGTGAAAAACAGAATAATTGGTCGCTAAACATTTCCATGCGCGTATGCTCGAGGAACTCCTCTGGGCCGCCAGCATTTTCAAGTATTTCCAATAACTCCCTAAGCCAACGGTACTGACGACCCTCAGTACGTCGTACAAGTTTAACACCTTCTTTGTACTGCCAGTGAGCAGCTACACCGAGTTCAGCTACATCATGCATCTCCAAAGTACGGATCTGCATCTCTATACGCTGATTTTCGGGTCCAATAACATCTGTATGAATAGACTGATACCCATTCTGTTTCGGCAGAGAAATATAGTCCTTAAATCGGCCCGCGACGAGCGGGTACTTGCTATGAATGCAACCAAGCGCTTTATAACACTCTTCGGTCGTCCTCACGACAATACGAAACGCCATTACATCATGAAGCTGCTCAAGACTTGCTGACTTCCGCTGCATCTTGCGCCAAATTGAATGGGGAGTTTTTTCACGGCCTTGAACATCAGCTTCAAGGCCTACATTTGCCAGATCACGCCGCAAGGAATCGATAATCCGACTGGTCAAGTCGTCGGAGCCTGAGTGCAAAAAGGCTAGCCGCTTCGTAATTGACTCCCTTGCATCGGGGTTAAGTTCACGGAATGCATGGTCTTCTAGTTCATTTTGCCAATCTCGAATACCAATGCGTTGTGCCAATGGAACGTATATTTCCATCGTTTCAAGTGCAATGCGCCGCCGTTTTTCATTATTTTTAATGTAATGCAGGGTGCGCATATTATGCAGCCTATCTGCTAACTTCACAACCAAGACCCGAATGTCATCTGACATGGCAAGGACAAGCTTGCGGAAATTTTCAGCCTGCCTCGTACCACCGGATTGTAATTCCAACCTACTCAATTTGGTAACGCCGTCTACGAGGCGCGCTATCTCTTTCCCGAACCGTCCCTCAATATCAGGTAACGTAGCAAGTGTATCCTCAACCGTATCATGCAGTAAACCAGTTACAATCGAGGCTGAGTCGAGTTTTTTTTCAGACAGTATAGCAGCCACTTCAACCGGGTGCGAAAAAAACGGATCTCCTGAGGCACGCTTTTGTAATTCATGCGCCCTCATGGAAAATGTGTACGCTTTGTTAAGGGCCACTTCGTCCGCGCTCGGGTCATATCGGCGGACACGCTCAATCAATTCCTGCTGGCGCAACATTTTAATAAGGCACCGTAAGCCCTATGCTTACAAGCAATTTTATAATGAAAACAGAAATTGGTTGGATATTACACTTTTGATGAAACACCAGCGCTGGCACTTTCGGACTGAGCTGTATCGTCACCACGAGTTTCATCGTCACTGCCCATGGCACCAACCATGTACTCCATCATTTCGTCCTCTTCTGGCTCGTCAATTTCCGCAACCTTTTGCAGCCCCTTCACCAGCGAATCACGAAGCTCATCCAACTCAAGAGTTTGATCGGCAATTTCACGTAACGCTACAACAGGATTTTTGTCGTTATCGCGATCAACAGTAAGCTCGCCGCCAGCTGATATGTTGCGACTACGCTGTCCGGCAAGTAAAACCAATTCGAAACGATTGGTAACGCGCTCGATACAATCTTCAACAGTAACCCGCGCCATATTTGATCTCCCTGGAAACACCTGACCCAATACAGTTATAAGTCGAGCAAAACAAAAAACACAAGAGTTTTTGCCAAATGAAAATCCTTATCTGGCCTTACCGTCGAAAATGGAGGTTTGCGTCAGCGGATTTTTGTACGTAATATTTGATTTTTGCAAATTAAAAAATGAAAATAAGATTTATATTGAATTTTTCAAATATTAAATTTCATAATAAATATGAATACTTATAGATTTACGTCAATTTTTTTCTATATTATTTATATTTTCTTTTCACTACATATATTTACTTCATATTTAATATATATACATTTAACATAAATAAAAAATCATTTATACCGTAAGGAATTGCTTAAGGCCCTTTCTGGCGCCTCCACCTGTGTGATAAGAGCACATTCGTAAAGGTGAGGCATGAAAGAGCAGAATTATTCGCGCGGTTGCCCAATCTCTAATTGTTTACATTACAATGGTTTTGCAATCGTTAATAAGTCCGCTAAGAATTCCAGAAATGCTTTTACAAAAACACAAATAAAGGAGAAATTAATATTGAACTTACATCAAATATGTTAGCGTTGTTCGGTCAGTCTGGTCATGTTCTTGTTTTCAGGAAACA
>Ga0163109_10000634_pt1 | contig 28116 bp, 28 predicted proteins | sample CRUFie1St13metaG_FD_108704 | JGI IMG/M metagenome (GOLD analysis project Ga0163109, IMG submission 108704) | Marine microbial communities from the Costa Rica Dome - CRUD Field 142mm St13 metaG | ecosystem: Environmental > Aquatic > Marine > Oceanic > Photic zone | place: Costa Rica: the Eastern...
AGATAGTACCTTGACCAAAGAGAGCGCCTGAAATCATAATGATTCCAACTAGCGCACCAAGAATCGAACGATTCATAGTTAACTCCTTTTTCTCGGTTATCTTCATATATTAATATATTAACTAAGGATACACGCGAGTATCCTACGAGGAATTTCTCCTTTTAAATTCTAAATTCCAAAGAATAATTATCATTTATTAAAATTTTTTAAATCATATAATACCTATATTTTTTTTATTAAGTTTTAAAATGGAATTTTTAGACTTAAAAACTCAACAGAAGCGCATAAGAAAGCCTCTAGAGACAAGAATTAGTAAAATTTTAGATCATGGAGCATATATCATGGGCCCCGAAGTATTTGAACTTGAGGAAAAATTAGCAGATTATTGTGGAGTAAAACATGCTATTTCATGTTCATCTGGAACTGATGCACTGCTAATACCTTTAATGGCTTGGGGTATAGGTCCAGGAGATGCAGTATTTACTACTCCTTTTACATATGTTGCTACGGCGGAGGTAATTTCAATCTTAGGAGCAACACCAGTTTTTGTAGATGTTTATGAGTCAACTTACAATATAGATTGTGAAAAATTAGAAATTGAAATCAAGAAAGTCATAAATGAAGGAAAGCTAAGGCCCAGAGCAATTATTCCTGTTGATTTGTTTGGATTGCCTGCACGATATAGACTAATAGATCAAATTGCTAAAAAATATAATTTGAAAGTTATCGAGGATGCAGCTCAAAGTTTCGGAGGCTCTATTAAAAGTGAAAGAGTAGGAAACTTTGGAGATGTAGCTGCGACGTCATTTTATCCTGCAAAACCTTTGGGATGTTACGGTGATGGAGGAGCAATTTTTACAAATGACGATAGTTTAGCAGAGGAATGTAAAGCAATTAGAATTCACGGAACTAAAATAGACAAATATAATAGTGAAATTATTGGTCTAAATGGAAGGCTTGATAGCATACAGGCGGCAGTATTATTAGAAAAACTAACTATTTTTGATGAAGAGCTTGAAATGAGGAATGAAGTAGATTCTTATTATAGAAAAATTTTAAATAATGCCCAATACCATCCCAAAAACTATCAGTCAGCTCATGCGTTATTTTCAATTACTTTAGAATCAAATTATAAAAGAAATGATTTGATTGATAGATTATCAAAAAATAAAATTCCATCTGTTGTATACTATAAATCTCCTATTCATATAATGCCAGCCTTCTCCTATTTGGGTTATAAAGAAGAAGACTTTCCGGTATCTAAAAAACTTTCAAAAACCATTATTAGTCTACCTATGCACCCTTATTTAAGCGATAATGATTTAATTCAAATTATCGAGACTATTTTTGATTAATGTTATACAATACAAAAAATGACATACCTGTTCTTTTTTTCTCTCCGTAGAGAGTCGTCCCAAATGTAAGTGAATTAGATATGGTTCTATTTAATTCAATTTTGTATTTTAAATCATCGTTTATATGAATCTTTCTTGATGACAAAATTTTATAATTTATATTATTATAATTTCCTTTTATACCCAGATGTACCAATTTTATCATTTCAGCTATTGTAGTATTTTTAGGATTCACAAACGCATTTCCAATAATTTTTCCATTGTATCGCCACCCTGGTAAATATTGATAGTTCCAGTAGTAATTGTCAGATTGATACGGGGGATCATAGCAACAATTTGTTGTGTTAAGAAATTCAATCAAAATAATATTTTTTGATATTTCGTTCTTAAACTCAAATCCCCACAAGCCATCTGTCTTATTTTTAAATCGAAAACTACTAGTGTCTTCAAAAAAGTGCTGATAATAAGCTTTAAATGAATTATTATTAAATTTTTTAATATAATAAAAATCCCATATACCCAAATGATTTCCCAAAGCATTCGGATGAGGCTCTCCTTCCAGCAATGGTCCATCAGCTGAAATAAAAACTTTAAAAAAGTCCTTAATTGTCCCTGGCTGTTTCCCTGCTGCAAAACCTTGAGTAGTAGTCCCAGACCAAATTGCTTCATGGACAAAACCAGCACCAAATAAAGAATTTTGCAAATCAATTTCAAGGTATATAAACTTCTCATGCTGATAGGGAGGTATTGAATAAAAATTATTCTTATCAAAAACTCCATGAGAAAGTCCGCCAAAGTAAGAAATATAATTCCTCTTTTTCAGTTTGTTTTTATAAAAGAACCCAATTTTTTTCAAAGCTTGTGCGTTGTTGCTTACTAGCATTGATCCAGATGAAAGATCATCATTCAAATATGTGCTAAAATCCCTATAATATCTTCCAAATTTCAAAAAAAACTTATCTGAATGAACATATTTCAAATAAGTGGATGGGGTATAAATTACATTTTTTGAATTACCGAGAAATGCATTTATGTATAATTCAATTTTTTCTTTTTGAATCTGGCCAGTATAATTTAATAAAAGAGTAGATTTTTCTTGACCAAAATTATTATGTTGAAGCCACCAGAATTCTTCATTCGGATTTGATTTAAATTTAAACTCTGAAACATTATTCTGTGCTAATCCAACCGATGTAAATAAATGAAGAATTAATAATATGAAAGTTTTTTTTTGGTAGAAAATTTTCACTTTATAATTTAGCAAATTTTGTCAAAATAAATAATATTACTTACTAGAATTAAAATTGTCTATTAAGGTTTTAATCACTATTTTTTTTAAAAAATATGAGTAAAAAAATACTAATCACCGGAGGAGCGGGCTTTATAGCGCATCATGTCATAGATAAAATTTTATCTACAACAGATTGGAAAGTTGTTACACTAGACCGATTAGATTTTAGTGGAAATCTAAACAGATTAAACGAAGTGGTAAGAAGCTATCCTGAATCTGAACAAAAAAGAGTGAAAATAGTACACCATGATTTGAAAGCGGAATTAAATCCAGAGATTAAAGCATCTATTGGGAAAGTAGACTATATTAGTCATCTTGCTGCAGGGTCACACGTTGACCGATCGATTACATACCCTTTGGAATTTGTAATGGACAACGTTGTCGGTACAGCTCATATATTAGATTATGCTAGAAAATTAGACCACTTAGAAAGATTTGCATATTTTAGCACGGATGAAATTTTTGGTCCAGCACCAGCTGGAGTAAATTATAAAGAAAATGATAGATATAATTCTACTAATCCATACTCTGCAACAAAAGCAGGGGGCGAAGAATTGGTTGTAGCTTATGAAAATACATATGGATTACCTTCATTCATAACACATACTATGAATGTATTTGGCGAGAGGCAAAACCCGGAAAAATACATCCCTATGGTCATTAAAAAAGTAAGGAATAATGAGATAGTTACTGTTCATGCGAATGCAAAGAAAACTGTTGCAGGATCACGTCATTATATTCACGCTGAAGATGTAGCAGATGCATTATTATTTTTATATAACTATGATATTAGTTCCATTAGTGCAGATAATACTGGAGCAAAGTGCCAAAAATTTAATATTGTTGGAAAAGATGAGATTGATAATCTTGAACTAGCACAATTTATTGCTAAAATACAAAATCGCGAACTTCGCTATGAAATGGTTGATTTTCACTCACAAAGGCCTGGACATGATCTACGTTATGCACTGGATGGATCAAAAATGGCAAATATGGGTTGGACGCCTCATTCTGCATTTGATAGGTTAGAAAAAACGATTCAATGGACATTAAAAAATGATAGATGGCTTTCTATATAATGTGTTTGTAAACAAATGATTTAAAACTAAATTGAAAACATGAAAAACATATACACTTTTTTTATACTTTTTTTAAGCACAATTTTAGCTCAGACATCAATAAGCGATCTTAATAAACTTAGTAATCAACAGCTAGATATGCTTAAAGGAGAATTGCAAAATGATAAAAAAGCAAGTTTTGTTGAGAGCGTTCCAGCAACATCAAAAAGCTCAAATCCGGTAACAATTACATCAACTGCTACTGCAATAACCACAGAGCGTTATTTTGGATATAATTATTTTAAAAAAGATATATCATTTTTTGATAACATACCTACTCCAGCTGATTACAAATTAGGTCCAGGAGATGAAATTATTATATCATTATGGGGTGAAAATAATTCCAGAGAAAAAATGACTATTAACAAAGATGGAATGATATACTATGAGAATATTGGATTTATAAATTTATCTAACAAGACGCTCGAATCAGCAGAGCTGGTATTGAAAGAAGAGCTCTCCAGAATTTATTCAACTTTGAAAGATAAAGCTAATCCAACTACCCTAATGCTAGAGCTTGGACAGTTAAAATCTATAAATATTTATTTCTCTGGACATGTTGAAAATCCAGGTATCAACCTTATACATCCCTTTTCTGATATTTTCTCAGCTATTGTTCAAGCAGGAGGAGTAAATGATAGGGGCTCTCTAAGAGAAGTTCAATTAATACGAAATGATAAAATAATTGGGAAGGTAGATTTTTACTCTTTTTTTATGAATGGTAAAAATACCTTTTCTAATTTCAAACTAATCGATGGAGATGTAATACACATTCCAAATGTTAAAAAACGCGTATCTATATCAGGAGAAGTAAATAGGCCGTCTACTTATGAATTACTATCTGATGAAACTTTATCAGACATAATAACATATGCCTCTGGATTTAATAGTAATGCGTCATCTACTATTATTTTGAGTCAAATCATTCCAGTTGAAGAAAGATTATCGGATGATAATGCAAGAACCAAAATTGCTTTAAATTTTAAAAACTCCCAGTCAAAAGCTCTAAATAATGGTGATAGTATTAAGGTTTTATCAATTACAAATGTAGATTTAAATGTAGAAGTTTATGGGAGAGTAAAGTCACCTGGAGTCTACCCAGCTAAAAACTCTCTAAAGTATATTCTTGATATTGCAGGTGGATTTGATGATCCTGTTTATAGACAGTCTATTCGTGAAAATGAGATTACAATTCTAAGACAAGATGCAAATAAATTCTATGCTATAGAATTAACAACTTCTTATAATGAAGCAGATAAATTACAGTTATTACCAAACGATAAAATATTTGTCTATGAAGACATAAATTACAGAAACAGTTATACGTATCGTGTTGAAGGTGAGGTAAATAAACCTGGTACATACCCTTTTTCGACAGGACTTACTATTTCAGAAGTTATAGAGCGTGCACAAGGGCTTACAAATTTATCAACAATAAATAATATTGTTGTATTTCAAGAGTATACTGAGTTTAGTAAAGATGATAAACAAATTACACAACTTAGCAAAGTAGGAGGCGTAGATTCAGAATATGAAATAGGATCTAATTCTGTTATAAGAGCTCTGCCTTATGAAAATGTAATAAGAGTTGAAGGAAATGTTTATGATCCTGGATTAATCGCATATTCTAAAGGTCTAACTATTTCTAGAGCTATTGAGCAGGCTGGAGGATATAAGCCTTATAGTGTCAGAAAAAGAGTACATGTTAAAAGAGCTGATGGCGAAATAGATAAAGTAGGTTTTTTTCGAGGCAATGTTAAAAGATTAAATGCAGGAGATACTATAGTGGTTCCAATTGACCCCAACCCATCTGATTTTGACATTACTACCTTTGTAGCAGATATATCAACAACATTAGCCAATATAGCAGCTATACTTGTTATAGCTAATAACCAAAATAACTAAAAGATGGTGCAGTTAATTCTTCTCCGTCATGGAGAAAGTCAATGGAACTTAGAAAATAGGTTTACAGGATGGAAGGATGTTTCACTCACCAAGAAAGGTATCGCCGAAGCTGAATTTTCAGGTAAACAATTAATTAAAGCTAATATTACAATCAATAGTGTATACACTTCTATTTTGAATAGAGCGACTGATACCACAGATATAGTAACCCGTATTATTAATTTCCCACAAAAAAAAATTCAATATGATTGGCGTTTAAATGAAAGACACTATGGAGCACTGCAGGGATTAAATAAGTCTGAAACAGCAGAAAAATATGGAGAAAAACAAGTACAGATTTGGAGAAGAAGTTACGATACTTCACCACCAAAGCTTAATTTAAATGATAAAAGGCATCCAAGGTTTAATAAGAAGTTTGCAAAAATATCATCAGAATTACCTTGCGGTGAAAGTTTGCATGATGTAATTATTAGACTTGGCCCTTTTTGGAATGAATACAAAAAGATAATTTTTCAAAATGATGATAGAGCTCATTTAATTGTTGCCCATAGTAATTCTTTAAGAGCAATAGTGAAAATGTTAGATAATTTAACAAAAGAAGAAATAATTGAAGTTAATATTCCCACAGGAGTGCCATTAATTTACAACTTTGATAATCAGAATAAAATAATCGAAAAAAGATATTTGATAAGTGACAAAGATTTGAAAAAAAAACAAGAAATGATTAAAGGGCAAGGAAAAGCTAAATGAGACTAAATTTTTCATCGAAAAAAATTTTGGTCATGGGAGACTTCATGATTGATCATTATATATTTGGAATATCTAATAGAAAATCTCCTGAATCACCTGTACCAGTTGTAGTTCCAGAGGAAGAGAGTTGTAGCCCAGGAGGCGCAGGAAATGTGGCGATTAATCTCTCTGATTTAGGATTTAATGTTTCTTGTTTAGGGGCTGTGGGCAGTGATTTTTGGGGTAAAAAGCTACTCTCATTATTATCAAACAAAAACATAGACGTTAGTCATTTAAGAGCTTATGATAATTATACTACAACATTGAAACGAAGAATATTTTCAAATGGAAAACAGGTTGTGAGAATTGATAAAGAAGATTACTTTAATTGTATAGTTACTCCACCTGAAGATATTGATCAATATGATGCATGTATCATATCAGATTATAATAAAGGTGTTGTCAAATCATGTAATTTAGAAAATAAATTAATAGTAGTTGATCCCAAAAGTGAAAATTTTTCCAAGTATCAGGGTGCTCATATTATTACCCCTAACGCGAAAGAGTTATTTGAAGCTTCTAGTTTTGAAAAAATGAATCATTTATCCGATAAAGATTTTTGTTTTTATTTAATTGATAAATATAATTTTCAATTTATAGTAGCTAAAAGATCTGAAAAGGGTTTAGTGTTATATGGAAAAAATAATTTTTTCGAAGAAATTGACGCACATAAAGTTATTGAAGCTGATGTTACTGGAGCAGGAGATACTGTTATATCAGCATTAACATTCGGATATTTGTTAACAAATGATATTTTTAAAGCTTGTAAGTTTGCTAATTATGCAGCTGGCATAGTAGTTTCCAAAAAGGGCACAAATAGCGTAACATTGGATGAGTTTGATGGTGCAATAATTGAAAGTTTCTAAGAAATTTATTTTTTTACTTCTCTTTATTGCTCCATTTCTATTTACAAATAGAATAGATCAAACATATATTTTTGAAACTTTTCTTGCTTCTTTATTTCTTGTAGCTATGCCTATTTTTTTTATCTTTTTTAATATCGATAGAAAAGATGGATCGGTTTTGGATATTACATTTTGGGTCTTTGTTTATATTTTTATTGGAATGGTATCAATCATACAAATGAATGCGAATGAAATTCCCTGGGTTAATTTTTCAAAATATTCTTATCTGTCAACACAGGCAATTATAATTTTTATCATAGGAGTTTTTTCTTTTATTTTTGGAAGGTACTCAAAATTAAAGATTGATATATCTGATAGAGAGATATCGTTGCGGTCTTTAAATATACTCTTAATTTTAAATTTGCTTGGATTATTTACTGTCCTATCAAGTATTGGTTTTAAATCTTTAATTTTACCAAGAGTGGTATATACAAGTTTAATTCTTGAAAGTGGATACTTAAATATTCTTATCACAAGCTTATTGCAAAATTCATTAATATTATGTCTAATAGGATATATTCATTTATTTAAAAGAAATCAGACATCAATTTATTTTTTAATTCCGCTGATACTCATTTCAGTTATTTATTTTAATCCAATTAGATCAGATAGATTTAGCTTCTTCACATTATATATTATTCTTCTATTTTCATACTTTGGTTTTAATAAAAAGTTGTGGGCCTCTTTACTTATTTCAGGCTTAGTTTTTATCTTTCCTTTTTCTGACATATTTAGATCGTTTAATGAGCAATTCAATTTTGAGATCTCAACCCTCGGTGACAACTTTTTAGATGGAGATTTTGATGCATTTTCAACAGTATTAATGTCAATCTATGTTGTAAAGCTTAACTCATATTTATATTTTGCCAATTTCTTTAGTCCGCTATATATCTACATCCCTAGACAATTCTGGAGTAGTAAACCTATTTCAAGCTCTGATTTAATAACAAACGAGCTCAATATAAATTATCCTGATATAGTAATATCTTTGTGGGGAGAAGGCTTCCTTGGTTTTGGATTATTGGGTGTTATTATTTTATTGTATTGTATTGGAGTTTACATAAAGAGTTTTAGTTATTTGAAAAAAACAAATGATTTTCAACATTTACTCTTTTTTATGTCCATGCCAACATTACTTTTTGTATTGAGAGGAAATATTTATGATATGAGCTTTAAGCTGGTACCAATTCTATTGATTGCCTTAATGATTACTAAAAAAAGGAATAATTTTTCTTCTGTACCTTAGTGTTATAAGTAAAAGTATAACTGAAAAATTTGATATAAAAAATATTTCAAAAATGCTCAATTTCACTTCGATTGGATTGTTGTATTTGTCTGATACAACAAAATTTAACTCTTTTTTATAGGAGTTTAGTTTTTCAGTTTCCATTTCAAGAGACAATAGACTAAACGATTGATTTTTTATTTCAATCTCTCTTGATAGTCTAGCATATTCCATTTGAAGTAATGGTGATGTAATTTGTGTATTTTCTATCAAAAAGTCGCTTAAATTTCTTTCTGCATTATTTAATTCTTCTTTTAATACGTGATACCTGGACTCCATATAATTTAATTTATTAACAGATTGAGCTTTATTTGATTCGTTTATAAAGTCTGTAACATAATTGAAAACTCTTTCATTTACTTCAATAGATAAGTCTGGATCATCAAAATATGTCTTAATTGTAATAAGTCCCGATGTACGGTCAATATGAACTAATATATTTTCGTTGAGCTTACTACCAAATTGATCTATAAGAAGTTTTTCATCAAAAGTTCTATATTGACTGAGAAATTTTTCAGATTTCCATTTCTCTAAAAGAGAAATATAATTTAATGATGGATAAATACTTCGTAATAATTTTTCTTTCAAAATGTATGATTCAACAATATCTGGAGTATAAATAACCGGATCGTTGTCATTTATTGTTGAGCCAATACCAAAATTGCTAGCTAGGCTCAATAAATCAGCATTACTGTCTCCACCATACGAAGGGTAAATTGAAAGCAAGGTTTCATACCTAGGACTTTGAGAAAAGTAAAATAGAGCACCAAATAAATTGGTGATTATTAAAACTTTAAAATGTTTTTTACTTATTTTCATCATTCATTTTTTTTCTAATTTCTGTTGCAGATATTTTTCCAATTTTTTTTGGGGGCACATGCTCAATGATATCGTAACCAACGCCTCTACCATAATTTACTGACTCAATATCAGGAATAACTATAACTTTTACGCGATTTAATTTAATTAAATCGCTCAATTGATTTTCTATATTTTGTTTTACTTTGGCAGGATCGTACGGATTTTTATCATCCATGCTTACCTCTCTAACGCAAATTAATACATTTTTTCCTTTATTTAATCTTTGCTCTATTAACCAGCGATGGCCATCATGCCATGGTTGCCATCTACCTATAAACATTGAGTATTTCACTTAAACTCTCCTGTTCTGTTTGATTTGTTGTATCTATTTCAAGGAAATTATCCATTGGTTTTTCATAATCTTGAACAAAATAATGTTCACGACCTCTTATTTCTGATGTGTGGAGGTATACTTCTAAAACTGTATACTTAGCCTTAAATTCTTCTCTTAATTCTCTGTATGGTGATACTAGTGAAATAATAGGAAGTTGTTTTTTGTTTATAAGATAGGCTGCAACACTCATTCCAAGTCTAATATTTGCATACCTACCTTTTTTGGAATAGTCTTTGTTTTGAAATAAATCTCTTAAATCATCTCCATCAATATTAAAGCATTTATTAAAATTATTTGATTTAAAATGCTTAATAAGAAGTTGGGCCAAAGTAGTTTTTCCACTAGCTGGCTGTCCGGTAAGCCAGATTGCTTGATATTTATTCATCGTAACTTACTTCTTTTGGTAAAACATAAAACTTCCAATCCATAACTTCTATTTTAGAATGTTTTGATATCTCAAAAAATTGAAAATCTTTTGTTGGGTTAAATCTTTTTGACACACCATTTACCAAAAAATCAACTGGCATATTAAAATTATCGTTAACATTATTCCATTTATAGTAAAATCTCTTATCAGTTTGGTAATAATCTATTTTTGGCTGGTGTGGACTATAAAAATATTGTTCAGCAAAATACCAATAGTCTTGTCCAGTTTTTTCATTAACTTTATTAAAAAAGTCTCTTGTATCAGCAAAACCTTTTGCATTTTCAACCATAAATTCTTTTAAAATTTCAAACCATATTTTATCATTATTAATTACACTTCTTAGGGTGTGCATTACCCATGCGCCTTTCATATACGTATCACCATGAAGTGCCCAATGATTTTCATTTTCTTTTCCTACAATTGGTATTTCATTAACAATTCTATTTTTAATGCTGTTTAAATAATGAACACCGACTTCATAGCTATCAAATCTATCTTCAAAATATATTGCTTCAGAATACACTTGTAATCCTTCATGAATCCAAATATGAGTTGGATCAGATGCAGTTACACTATTGCCAAACCATTCATGTCCTGTTTCATGAATAATTAAAGGATCTACAACTCCATACATTGGCCAACTTTTACTTCTTACTCCATTATAAATACTAAATCCATTTCCATATGTCACTGCTGACTGATGTTCCATCCCAAGATATGGAACTTCAACAAGTTTATAGCCATCCTCGTACCATTGATAATCACCAAAGTATTTTTCATAAAAACGAATTATTTCTTTTGATTGAATAAAATAATTTGAAGCTAATTGCTTATTATAATCTAAAACATAATGATTCATAAAATGGGTGGTATCATCTTTTTTGAATGTATCTTGCACAGCGACGTAATTTCCAATTTGTACAGAGATGTTATAATTATTAATTGGATTCTGAACAAACCATTCATAGGCGGTTTTATCACCTGATTTGTTTACACTTCTTAATTTTCCATTTCCAACTGCTACTAAGTTTGAAGGAACTGTATAAACCATTCTTACACTATCTCCCTCCGCTGTAATATGATCCTTATTTGGCCACCAAATTCTTGCACCTTCTCCTTCACAAGAAACAGCAATCCAATCGCGTCCATCTTTGTCTTTAGACCAAGTAAAACCTCCTGCCCAAGGTGGATTATCTGCATTTTGAGGAATACCTTCATAAAAAACAGTAAATTCAAATATACTATCTCTTTTTATCGTTGTTGGAAAATTAACTAAAACAGCATCAAACTCTCTTGAAAAAAGTAATTCTTCATTCTTATGAGTTATTTTTTTGATATTTAAGTTTTCAGCCAAATCAATCTGTAATATATTGAGATCTCTCTTACTCTCTGCTTTAATTGTAACAAAACCACTTAATGATTTTTCATCAATGTTAAAATCAATATTAATGTCGTAAAATGATACACGATACGATGAACGATTTTCATTTAAATTACCTATTAGGTAGTTGTTTGGAGTTAATTCTGGCAGATTATACTGATTTCCATGAGGCCTATTTTCTTGGCAAGAAATCAAGGTGCATAATAAAAAACTAAAAATTATTTTTTTCATAATATGTTCTTGTTTTAAATACATTATTAGCAAAAATGATATAGTATAAAATAATACAAAAAAGAAACCATAAGACAATAGCAAATGCTTCTTTAATTAAAAATAATATATATACTAAAGCTAAATAAATAATCCATTTTATCCATGTAGGTTGTGACCATAGTTTTAATAAAGTATTCATAATTTAGCTTCTTTTAAATGGATATAGTATTTCATTGATTCATTATAAATAGAATCATATTTATTCTCAATGTTAATATCTTTTTTTTCATATTCTTTAAATCCGGTAGTTTTTATTACGTTATCGTACCAATTTTTCCACCAAATACCATCAGTTACATAATTACCTTTTTCCCATATAAGCATAGACTTATCAAATTTAATATTAATTGTCATGCACCAATTTGATAATACTTTTTCAGGATTTTTCAACAAATCACTTGAATCAAGAATTAAATATGATTTATTTATTTTTTTAAGATATTTAACAATTTCATACTGCTGAGGATATCCTAATTCTTCAACAGAATTCAATTTATTCTTTTTGGAATAAGAACTAATTACTTCTTTTGGGTGTCTTAATAAAATACAATTTTCACAATTATTTACCCATTCAATGTTGTTAAAGTTGAAAATGTGATGAGCCATGTGTTTTTGATACCAGATTTTCTTACCTTTTGGAATTCTATTGATAAGGTAGTTAACAATTTCATCATAATTTGAAGAATATTTATTAATTATTTCCTTGTATAAAGGATGTTTTAGCTTTGTCTCTTTTAGGTAATATGCATAAAAAGGTTCATCTGTAACAAATGTATCTTTCCTCGACGACCATGATCTCATTAGTGCTGTTGAAATATTTCTTGGACCTGACCAACAAGAAACTATCATTGAGAAGTTATTTCGTGATTTATATATTGATTATATGAAGCTCTTATTTTATTAACTAAAGAATTAGAGTTTGTCGAACTTAACACATAATTTTCAATTTTAGAGACAGGTATAATTCCTGCAAATGTACCTGTGACAAAAGCCTCTTCACAATCTTTAATATCTTCAAAAGTAAAGTTTTTTTCATAACAAGGAATTTCATTCATTTTGCATACTTGAATTGCTTTACTTCGTGTAATTCCGTTAAGACAGAATTTTCCAGTTGATGTCCAAACTTGGTTTTTTTTAATAAAAAAAAGATTGGTAGAATTACAAGTGCTAATATTACCCCGAGGATCATTCATAATACCCTCATCATATTTATGCTTATTGGCCTCAATACTTGCTAGGATGCAATTTAGCTTACTTAAAGTGTTATAATGTGTACTTAAAATATTTTCTGAAGGTCTAATTATAGAGACCCTTCCAATTGTTATTCCATTTTCATAAACTTTTGGATCTGTTTTTTTATGTTCAGGAATTATCACAAAATTTATTGGCCCTACATTTGCATTAGGGTTTTGATATGGAGTAATTTTATCTCCTCTAGAAACAATTAAACGAATATGAACATCATCAGTCATTTCATTTTTTAATAACGCTTTTTCAATTTCAAAAATGATGTCCTCCCTTGATAGAGGTATTTGAAGAGAAATTCCACGAGCACTATTGAAAAGTCTTTCTAGATGTTCAGAAATGAAAACAAGTTTAGATTTGTGAAGCCTAATACCTTCCCAAACTCCATCTCCAAGAAGAAAACCACTATCAAAAACTGAAATTTTTGCATCATTCCTATGAATGAGCTCACCATTAATATTGATAAAAATATCTTTATTTTTTGGATTTGATATATACGAATGACTGCTCATAAGTGGGCCCACAGGGACTTGAACCCCGAACCTGCGGATTATGAGTCCGTTGCTCTAACCAATTGAGCTATGGGCCCTTGTGAAAAATAAACCAATAAGTTTAAAATAAAAAATTATATAATTATTTATTCATGATTATATTTCTGAATGAAAAAAATTATAACGGGGGGATCAGGGTTGGTTGGCAGTGCTTTTGATTCGCAATCCATAAAACTTAGTTCAAAAGACTTAAATCTTCTTCATTTTGAAGATTCAAAACAACAAATCAAATCTTTTAATCCTGATGCTATAATTCATTGTGCAGCAAAAGTTGGAGGATTGTATGGAAATATTAAATATCCAGCTGATTTTTTTGATGAAAATATTTTATTGAATTCAAATATATTAAAAATATCTAAAGATCTAGAAATAAAAAATTTTATCGGTTTTTTATCAACATGTATTTTTCCAGATAATCTAGGTAAAGAATATAGTGAAGAAGATTTACACAAAGGTCCACCACACGATTCTAATTTCGCTTATGCTTATGCTAAGAGAATGCTTGATATTCAAGTGAGGGCATACAACACCCAATATGGATTGAATTATTTTAACATTATACCTACGAATATTTATGGCCCAAATGATAACTTTAATATTGAAAATGGACATGTAATTCCAGGATTAATTCATAAGCTGTGGAATGCAAAACAAAATAATACACCATTAATTGTTTTTGGTAGCGGTATTGCTGTTAGGGAGTTTATTTTTTCAAGTGATGTAGCAAAAATTTGTACAATATTATTAGAAAATTATGATGATGTTTCACCAATTATTATCTCAAATTCACAAGAAGAGTTTACTATAAAGCAAATCGTAGAAATGATTGTTGAGATCTCAAATTTTAAAGGTGAAGTCATTTTTGATACATCAAAAAGTGATGGACAGTTGGTTAAAAAAACTGATAATTCAAAACTACTTTCAATTATAGGTGACTTTCAGTTTACATCTATGGAGGTAGGTTTAAAAAAAACAATTGAATGGTTTTTTAATAATTATGAAAGGGCAAGAAAATGAAAAAAAAGGCATTAATTACAGGAATAAGTGGGCAAGACGGTGCATATTTATCAAAATACTTGCTTGAAAATGATTATGAGGTTTATGGTATACTCCGAAGAAATTCAGTACCAGAAAATCAAACAGTTAGACTTGATGATATTTATGATCAAATTAAAGATAATCTAATTTATGCTGACCTCACAGATTTTTCTTCATTACTAAGAATTGTTAGATTAGTTAATCCAGATGAAATTTATAACTTAGCAGCACAATCACATGTACAAGTTTCATTTGATCTTCCTTTATATACTACAGAGACTATCGTAAATGGTACAATTAATCTTTTAGAAATCATAAGATTAGAAAATAGAAGAATAAAATATTATCAAGCGAGCTCTTCTGAAATGTTTGGTAATTCAATAGATAGTGATGGATATCAGAGAGAGAGTACGCCCATGATTCCTGTGAGTCCTTATGGTGCAGCAAAATTATGTGCATACCATAATGTAAAAGTATATAGGAAGTCATATAATATATTTGCATCAAATGGTATTTTGTTTAATCATGAAAGTCCCTTAAGGGGTACATCTTTTGTAACAAATAAAATTGCAAAAGGTGCCGTCTTGATTAAAAAGGGCTTAGCAAAAAATTTAGTTTTAGGAAATCTTTCTGCATCAAGAGATTGGGGACATGCGAAAGATTATACAAAAGCAATGCATCTTATTTTGCAGACTAATAATCCAGATGATTTCGTATGCTCAACAGGAGAGACACATACAGTACAAGAGTTCTGTGATATTGTTTTCAAGAAGTTAAATCTTGATAAAAAACTTATATTGACCAACCCAAAATATATGAGACCTTATGAGCTAGATGTCTTAAAAGGAGACCCAACAAAGTTAAAAACAAAAACTAATTGGGAACCGGAATATTCATTTGAATCAATGATTGATGAAATGATAAAGTATTGGGAAGAAAAATTATAAAAAAAAATAAAATTGCTTTTTTTGATTTTCCGGGCCATCCTTTTGTCCATGATTTGACTAAAGAATTATCAAGAAATAAAGAACTAGATGTATATCATTTATATAATCCAAAACAATTAGGGCCTAAATCAAATTTTAAAAATAAATCAAATGAAATAATTATTAAAATTCCTAAAAAATTCTCAAGAAACTTTTACATTCGATTTTTTGATGAAATTATTTATAGCATTCAAAGTTTTTTACGTTTGTTTATTTTAAAACCTGATGTTCTTATTGTCTCAAGTTTTCCATTAATACCCTTATTTTTCATTTCATTATTAAAGCCCTTTTTAAGAGTCAAGTTAATATTTTGGATGCAGGATATTCAATCTGTTGCAATAGTGAAGATTTTGAGCAGAGTAAAAAATCCATTAGTTAAACCAATTGCTTCAATGTTTTATTTTTTTGAAAGTTATTCTATAAAAAAATCTGATTCTGTGATAATGATTACTGATGATTTTAAAAATTACTTTGTAAATGAACTTCAAAATAAAAAAACATATGTCATTAATAACTGGGGATCGCTTAAGAATATTAAACCTTTAAAAAAAGATAACAATTTTACAAAAAAATATAATTTGGAAGACTCATTCAATATTTTGTACTCAGGAACATTAGGATATAAGCATAACCCCGATGTGATAATTAAGCTAGCAAAAGATTTAAAACAGAGGAGAAAAAAGATAAAAATTATAATAGTATCAGAAGGCCCTGTTGTAGATTTTATTAAAAGAGAAAAACAAAAATTTGATTTAAATAATATATTAATTCTACCCTTTCAGGATTTTGAAATTTTTTCTGAAGTATTAGCTTCATCCGAGGTTAGTCTTGTATTGTTAGAAAAAGATTCTAGTGATTTTTGTGTCCCCTCAAAGTTTTTATCCATTTTATGTGCAGGTAAAATTCCTATTGTAAATGTAAACTCTTCCAATCTTGTTTCAAAAATAATTTCCGATCATCAATGTGGTATTTCCATTAAAAACCAAAATGAGTTAAGCAATATTATTTGTGATGTAATGGAAAATTATAATGGTTACATACATCTTGGTATCAATGGAAGAAGGTATGCAGAAAATAATTTCGATCTAACCAAAATAAAGAACAAATTTTTAGAAATTATCCAAACTTAGCGTTGCTTATATTTTTGATATAAAAAATTAAAAATAAAAGATGGAATCAGTTTGATAAGTATCTTTGGCCCAAATGTATGTTCAGGAAAACCTAGGCCTGATATTAATTTTGGATTGATATAAAGCGTACCAGGGTAAGCTTCTTCAATGGCTCTATTAAATGGTACATGTTCGCATAAGGATTCACCATTAACGTTACCAACATATTTTGCGGAACCAATACGACTTACTTTGTAAATACCAAAGCCACCAAAAGCAGATTCTACGCGTATTAAATTTTTTTTTCTACTGATATGCAAAATCTTATTTGTTAAAGAATTTATTATTGCTTTTTTGGGGTTCACCCCATTTTTTATGTGTTTATCTCTACGTAATTTATAATTTTCCTCAACCCAATTTTTTGACCTTAAAGCAAAGATATCATAGTAGTAGATGAATTGATTTGAAAATTGAGCTGACCAATCTTTCTTAATCATTAGAGACTCTTTTATTTTATTATAAGTAATCAAATTTGATACTCCGTCGCTATCAAAAACAATTAAGTAATCAAAATTTTTGTGTAGATTTTCTTTTAAATATCTAATGTATTTGTTTCTTGAAAATGAAATTCTTTCTGTTCTCAAATGACCGTTCTTAATTTTTTTTGTTAGTTTACCAAGTTTCTTGACAACAATCTTATTTTGATTTTCAAAGGGTTGTAGGTATTTATAGTTCGATGAATCAGATTCAACAATAATTATTTCAAAATCTTGAAATTTCTTCCCAATATTGTAAAATTTTTTAATAGATTTTTTAAAATTTTTACCAGGGTCTCTGATAGTTGTTGCGAAAAGTACTTTTACATTTTTCATAGTTTAATTGTTGAATTTAAACTTTTAAAAGATATTAATAGTATCTATTTTATATTATGAAAAATGTAATCTTATTAGCTGCAGGTGTTGGATCGAGATTAAGACCAATTACAAATGATATTCCTAAATGTCTTGTACCGATAAATGATTCATCAATTCTTCATAGAGTGGTCAATCAATTTAAGCAATTAGATACAAAAATCAACTTCCACATTGTTTTAGGATATAAGCACGAATTGGTGATTAATAGTTTTAATGATGAAAATATAAATTTTATTATAAATGAAGACTATCTAACAACAAATAATATGTTTTCACTTAGTCTTGCTTTAAAAAACTTAGATAATTCTTTGGATACTATCATCGCAAACGCAGATTGCGTTTATGATTTTGATATTATTAAAATGGCTTATGAACAAAATAAATCAGGCATTTTTTATGATAAAAATTTTTTTAGCGCCGAATCGATGAAAATTGAAGTTGTAAATAATAAAATTTCTAAGATATCCAAAGATATTAAAAAGGCCCAAAATACTTTTACATCAATTGATTTATATCATTTTTGTAAAGATGAATTGCAAGATTTAGAGGTTATTATCTCTGACTATATTTTATCTAAAGAGTTAAATTTGTGGACAGAAGTGGCAATAAATAAATTATTAAAATTCAAAAATCATTTTATCTTTCCAATAGATATTGAAAATAAAAACTGGTTTGAAATTGATAATCTTGAGGATTTAAAAAGCGCCCAAAAAATTTTCTATAATGATGTATAATAATTTAATTTTAGATCTTGACGGTACAGTTTATTTGGACAAAAATCCTATTGGCGATGTTATTAACCAATTAAACATTTTAAATAGTAAAAATAATAATATTTTTTTTTTAACAAACAATACCAGCAAAACAAAAAATCAATATGTTGATAATTTAAATGCTTTGGGATTGGACTTTGTTACTAGTTTTAACCTAATAACCCCCTTAGATACTTTTTTAAATTTTTCAAAAAAAAATAAAATAGAAAGTTGCTATTATGTTATGCCGAAAGAAGTAAAAAATTGGATTAATACGAAAAAGGGTCCAATTCATACAAAAGATAATCCAGATATAATCTTAATTGGATTTGACAAAGAATTATCCTATCAAAAAATTGAAACCGTTTCAAAATTAGTAAATACTAATATACCTTATTATTTAACAAATATTGATTTATCATGCCCAACAATTAATGGACCTATTCCTGATACCGGAGCAATTGCCAGTCTTATATTCAAAACTACAAATAAAAAATTTAAGGATAGCTTTGGTAAGCCTAGTATGAATTTAATTCATTTTATAAAAGACTTCTTTAGCGAAAAAAAGATTGACTTAAAAAAATCTATTTTAGCTGGTGATAGAATTTATACAGATATTTTATTGGGTAATATTTTAAATATTGATACTTTGCATGTTTTGAGTGGTGAAAAAACGCACGCAAAAAATAACGATGCTTGTCCAAAATTTGAATTTAAAACCCTAAGCGATTTTCTGAGATGGCATTACAAAGTTTAAATTTTAAAATACCTATATTGTTTAGGATTGAAAAAGATTTATCTAATAAAATTAGTGAAATATTTCAGGAAAAAAATATTAATTCTAAGAAATATGTTGTTATATCTGGATCTACTAAATCAAAAGAAATTGCTGAAAAATTAGACTTTCAAAATTCAATTTTGAACGTACAAGTTTTGTCGAACTCTTTTAGTGAGGTAGAAAGAATAAAAAAATTATTAGCTAAAAAAAATTATGATTTTATTGTTGGGATCGGCGGAGGTAAAGTTTTAGATGTTGTTAAAAGAATATCTTATGAATTAAATGTCCCGCACATAGGGGTACCAACAATAATTTCTAATGACGGATTAATTTCTCCTATAGCAGTTTTAAAAAATTCAGATAACCTAACAAGCAGTATTAAAGCAAATGAACCTGAAGGTATTTTAATTGACCTTAATATTTTAAAAAATAATGATCATAAATATATCCAATCTGCTGCTGGAGATATTCTTTCAAATATCAGCTCCACAAATGATTGGTTAATTGCAAAAAATGATAAATGCGAAGATATAATAGATATAAGCTATCATCTATCTCGTATTTCAGCTAAGTCATGTATATACACAAAGAATCCAGATTTTAATTCAACGCGTTTCATAAAAACTATTATTCAAGGACAATTCAATTCTGGTATTGCTATGCAAATTGCTGGATCTAGCAGACCTTGTAGCGGCTCTGAGCACTTAATTAGTCATGCGATTGATTATTTAGGTTTTGGAAAAAGTAATATCCTTCATGGATATCAAGTTGGCTCAATCAGTTTATTCTGTATTTTTTTACAAAATAAATTAGAACAAGAAATTTTTGAGTTCTCAAAGAAAATCGACTTAAAATTTGATTGGATGTCCTTATTGAAAAATTCACATCAAAAAGATTTAATTAAAATATTTCAAACTTCTAGAAATATGAGAAAAAATAGATATACTATCTTAAATAAATTTACAAATGATGAACTAGTTTCTTTGTACGACAATTATATTAATTTTTGTATTTCTATAACTAAATAATAGCCTATATATGCCCATCTACTTCAAAGAAAAGTTTTTAGTAAAAAAAGTTATTAATTTATTGGCTAATTTCTTATTCAAAATATTGAAACAAAAAAAAGATAAGTTTTTATTCCATAGTTTCCCTGACTTTGCAGATAATTCTTTAGCCTTTTATATCTATTTAGATCAAAAATCTAAATTTGAAGCTATTTGGTTAGTTGACGATATTCATTTTGATGACTTGAAAAAATTTGCACAAGGTATTGGATCAAGAAATAAAATACACTTTGTGAAAAAAAACTCTATAATAGGATTATATCATTTTTTTACATCCGATTTTGTTTTCTGTACTCATGGAATTTTTAGAAAATTAGGTAGAATTAAAAATCATAAAGTTATCAATCTATGGCATGGAATGCCAATCAAGAAAATTGAAAATTTTACAGGAAGTGAAAAAATAATTCCAGACAATTCAAATTACTATGTTGTAACTAACGGATTTTATAGAAATTTATTTTCTAAAATTTTTAACATAAGCACGAAAAACATTTTTGTATCTGGTTTACCAAGAAACGATTTACTTTTTTTAAACTCAAATATATTAAAAAAAATAAATAAAAATAATTTTGCCAAAAATATTCTTTGGATGCCTACGTATCGAGTCAATTCTGATCTTTCAAAAGAATTCCAGTCAAACATTGAAAAGCTAAATAAATTATTTATGGCTAAAAATTATCTGTGCATTATTAAATCACATCCTTTAGATGTAAGATTTACCAAATTAAAACAATTTTCTAATATTAAAGTTGTAGATGATCAATTTTTCAAAGTAAATAATAAAATATTTTATAATATTTTTTCAGAAGTCGATTTATTAATAACTGATTTCTCATCTGTTTTTATAGATTTTATGCTTACTCAAAAGCCAATTATTTTTTTCGTAGATGATTTTGAAATATATAAAAAATCAAGAGGATTTATTTTTGATAATTTAGATGATTTATTGCCTGGAGACATTATTAAATCCTTTTCAAAGCTAGAATCAGTTATTGAAAATTTTGATTTCGATAATTATGAGTTTAATTACAAGATTTCTATAAACCATTTTCACGATGTTAAAAGTAATTTCTCACATAAACTATATGAACATATTTCAGACATATGAGTTTTTTAAGCAATAAAAATTTTATTTGGAGTGCAATTGGAAGATTTCTAGGTATTTTATCTTTAGTTTTAATTAATGCCCATGTTGCTAGAGAGCTAAGTATTAAAGATTTTGCAATGTATAATTTTATAATGAGCTTAATTCCAACCTTTTTTACTATTTTAACATTTGGTCAAGATACCAATTCATCAAAGCTCTTATCTGCTAATAATAATCCATTAAATCATTATGTAAATGTTATAGTATTATTTTTTTTAAGTTTATTGATATGTTTGCTACCGGCTTTTTTGTTTTTTAATGATTTGATGTTACTTGAAAAAAATTTATTTGTTCTTATCTTATATATAGTTATTTCCTCTTCAGTTCTGAGAATATGTTCGGATCTCTTTCGCGCAAATGATAATTTTAGTTCTTTTATTTTATTTAATAGTATAAGGAGCAGTGGAGGAATAATAGTTTGGATATCTTTTGTTATTCAAATAGTTTATTTATATCAAAAATCTTTATTAACAATTGAAAGCATTTTCTTTTCATTAGCTTTCTCAAATTTCATGGCTTTGTTTTTAATGTTTTTGTTTAATTACAAGATTTTTTTTCAAATAAAGTCCTTGATAAAATTTGAAAATTTTTCATCCTCATCATTTAATAAGTTCTTTAGTTCATCTTTACTTATTTTTTTGTCAACTTTTCTAGTAATAGTTAAATCTGACTTTGATTTCTGGATTGTATCTAGTTTAGGAAGGGAGAGTGATTTAGCATTCTACGCGCCCGTAATTAAGATTTCAGCATTAATTTTGGTACCTCTGTCAGTATTTGAGTCATTTCTTCCTAGAAGTATTTCAAAGCTCTATCATGGTAATAGTAAAATTGAATTTGAAAAATTTATTAGATCTATTAACACATTGATGTTTTACAGTTCTTTTTTTGTATTAATTGCAATTTTTTCATTTTCTAGTGAAATCATTTATATTCTGTATGGTAGTAATTTCTTGCACCTTTCATTGTATTTGAAATTAGTTGTAATTGCTTTTCTACCTAAAATCCTATTTGGTCCATGTGGACAAATTCTTCTTTTGACAGAATATGAAAAACTTAACTTCAAAATAAATCTATTCTTTTTAATAATTACATTCATTTTAGGAGGTATTCTAACAAGCATTTATGGTTTCATGGGTATGTTGATAGTATTTTCATTTTCTATTATTGCAATAAATCTTGTATTTTACATTGCAGTTTTAAAGTGTTTAAAAATTAACACATTGCCTTTTATGAATTATAATAAAATAGATTTTAAATTTTTAAAATAGGAAAAAAATGGAAATTGGTATAGTAGGATTAGGATACGTTGGATCTGCATTATATTCAAAGTTTTCAGAAAAAAATCAAATTCATACTTATGATATTTCTAAGGTATCAAACTGTAAATCCTTGACTGAAATAGTAAATAAATCTGAAATTATTTTTATTTGCCTACCTACGCCGATGAAATTAAATGGAGAATGTGATACATCATTAATTTATTCTACATTAAAATCCATTAATGATCACTCTAAAAACTCAAAATTTGTTATTATTAAATCTACAGTAACAGTTGGATTCACCAGGAAAATTCAAAATGAATGCGATAAATTAAGTATAACATTTAATCCAGAGTTTTTAAGGGAGCGTTCTTATGAAAAGGACTTCAAACAGCAAAAGTACATTATTTTGGGTGGAAAGCATGAAGACTGTTTAAAAGTTAAAAAAATCTATTGTAATTTTTTCCCTAATATCGATTATATAATTACTGACTCTAATACCGCTGAAATGGTTAAGTATACTATTAATAATTTTTTAGCCATGAAAGTATCATTTGCAAATGAAGTATTTCGTTTCTGTGAAAAGCTCGATATAAATTATCATGAAATGATAAAAATTGCTAAGAATGATATTCGACTTGGAACTAGTCATCTTGACGTTCCTGGTCCAGATGGAAATTTTGGATTTGGTGGGAGTTGTTTTCCTAAGGATACTTCAGCCTTTCTTTTTGAAATGGAGAAAAATGATGTGATTTCTTACGTTATTAAAGCTATAGTGGAGCGTAACAACAAAATAGATAGACCAGATAAGGATTGGAAGCAGCTTAAGGGAAGAGCAGTAGTTTCTGATGAAAATTAATCTTTTAATCCTAAATCTTTTTTATACTTAGGCACCCAATCTTCAATGATAACTTGCGGTTCCCATCCAAGTAAATTTTTAGCTTTTGTGTTATCAGCTAAAGTTTCTCTAGGTTCAACAACCGGATCAACATTAACGGTTTCCCCGCCAATCATTTGAGCAATTTCATTAACTGACCGATTATCATTATTACCTATGTTAATTACCTCTCCTTGACCGACTTTTTTTGAAATCATAGCTAATAGGTTAGCTCTAGCAATGTCTTTTACATGAGTAAAATCTCTTCTCTGATTCCCATCACCCCTTATGGTTAACGGTAAATTATTTAGTCTTTGTTTTGCAAATACGCACATGACCAAAGCATATGCTCCATCTAAGCTTTGTCTTTCACCATAAACATTAAAGTATCTTAATGAAACAGTTTCAACATTATAAACTTGAGAAAACATTCGACAACAAACTTCACCATAATATTTTTGCATTGCGTAAGGCGAAATAGGATCTACAGGGTCTGTTTCTTTGGAAGGAAGGCTAACAGTGTTTCCATAGGCTGACGAAGAAGCACTATACACTAAACGTTTAACTCCAACCTCTGAACAAGCTTTTAAAATATTGACAGTGCTTAATGTATTATTTTTTTCAAATTTTATAGGATTATCTATTGATTCTTGAACTCTTGGAAAAGCAGCTAAATGAAAGACACCATCAACATTTTTAATTATATTTTTGATTTTAGTAAAATTTTTTTCATCTGATAAATCAATTCTATGATATATGACTTTTGGGTTACAGTTTTCTTTTTTACCAGAAGAAAAATTATCAATAACTTCTACTTCATGGCGTTCTTCGACAAGATAATCTACAATGTTGCTTCCAATAAATCCTGCTCCCCCAGTAACTACAAATTTCATACTTAAAGGTAGTTAGTAGATAATTTTATAACAATTGTAATTTTTATGGTTTTTTTAATTATTAAATCATAGTAAGCTCTTTATTATGTTTGACAAAATTTTCTCAATATTTGCAATAATCTTAATTTCCCCAATCATAATAATTGTATCATCAATAATTATTTTGAAAGACGGATTTCCAATTTTTTTTGCGCAGGAAAGAGTCGGGAAAAATGGTAAGATTTTTAAAATCTATAAATTTAGAACTATGATAAAAAATGCTGAAGAAATTTTGAAAAGTGACAAATCATTATATGATGAATATGTAAAAAATGGTTATAAGATAGAATCTTCAAGAGATCCGAGAATTTTACCATTCGGAAAATTCCTACGCTCATCGAGCATTGATGAGCTTCCGCAATTTTTTAATGTTTTAAAAAACGATATGAATGTTGTTGGTCCGAGACCTGTAGTTAAAAAAGAGGTTGATGATTTGTACGGTGAAAATAAAGCGATATATCTATCAATGAAGCCTGGAGTAACTGGACTTTGGCAAGTAAGTGGTAGATCAAATATTAAGGACTTTGAAAGAGTTCAATTAGATATTGAATATTCAAAAACGAAAAGTATATTTCTGGATATTAAAATTATTTTAAAAACAGTAGCGGAAGTTTTAAGAAGGACTGGAGCATACTAGATTTTTTCCTCAATAAATGAACAAATAATATGTCCAATTAAAATATGCATTTCCTGTATCCTTGCAGTTTTTTTACTGTCAATTTTAATTATATTTTTTGTAAGGCTAGACATTTTCCCACCATCATTACCTGAAAGAGCAAAACATCTCATACCAATTTTCTTAGAAGCCTTAATTGCATTAATTATATTTTTACTATTACCTGAAGTTGATATTGGAATAAGTAAGTCATCTTTTGAGCCTATTGCTTGGATTTGCTTAGAAAAAATTTCATCAAAACTAAAGTCATTACCTATAGATGTAATGGAAGATATATTTTCTGAAAGCGAGATTGCAGGTAATGGCTTCCTTACTTTTTCAAATTTACCAACGAATTCTGCTGCAATATGACTAGCATCGCTAGCACTTCCTCCATTTCCACATATTAGTATCTTATTTCCAGATTTAATTGTTTCATATGACATGATACATATTTTTTCAATATCATTAAGTTGATTAAGTAATTTATTACTTATATTAATATGCTCTAATATGATTTCTTTTATCATTTAGTATCTATATTCATCTTTTTTATAAGGACCATTTACATTAACTCCAATATACTCAGCCTGAGATTTAGATAATTTAGTCAAATCAGCATCAAGATGTTTTAAATGAATTCGTGCAACTTCTTCATCTAGCTTTCTTGGTAAGTCATATATCCCTGTAGAAGGTTTATTTTTTGCTAGAAAAACTTGTGCTAGTACTTGGTTAGAAAATGAGGTTGACATAACAAAGCTTGCGTGACCAGTAGCACATCCCAAATTCACAAGTCTTCCTTCTGCCAATAAATATATTTGTTTTCCATTTTTAAAAGTATATCTATCAAGTTGAGGTTTTATCTGATCTCTTTTTGCATTTGATTTATTTAATGCATCTACTTGAATTTCATTATCAAAGTGTCCAATATTGCAAACAATAGCTTGATCTTTCATTTTTTTCATATGTTTTAATGTGATGATATCTTTATTGCCTGTAGTTGTTACAAAAATATTTCCTCTGTTTAAAACATCTTCTAGTCTTCGTACTTCAAATCCCTCCATTGCTGCTTGAAGAGCACATATTGGGTCAATTTCAGTTACGATAACTTTACAACCATATGACTTCATTGATTGCGCTGAACCTTTACCTACATCTCCATAACCACAAACAATCACTGTTTTTCCAGCAAGCATTATCTCAGTGGAGCGCTTAATACCATCAGCTAAAGACTCTCTACAACCATATAGATTATCAAATTTAGACTTAGTTGCTGCGTCATTTACATTAAAAGCAGGAAATAGCAATGAAGCATCTTCAACCATCTGTTCTAAACGTGCTACTCCTGTAGTAGTTTCTTCTGAAACTCCTATTATGTCTGGTACAATACTATGCCAATGATTTGGATTTTTTTTGTGTACTTCTCTCAAAAGTTTTTCAATTACTATTTCTTCCTCAACTTTTGTTTTTATTTTTGGAAGTTTTTTGTGTTTGTTAAAATAATTTTCTAATTCATATCCTTTGTGAATTAATAATGTTGCATCACCACCATCATCTACAATAAGATTTGGACCCAAGTTATTTTTGAATGTTAATGCTTGTAATGTACAATCCCAATATTCTTGAAGTGTTTCTCCTTTCCATGCAAAAACTGGGGTTTTAGTTTTTGCAATTGCAGCTGCAGCTTCATCTTGTGTTGAAAAAATATTACAACTTGCCCAACGAACATCAGCTCCTAGATCTTTTAAAGTTTCTATAAGTATTGCTGTTTCGATAGTCATATGTAATGAACCCGTGAGCCTAAAGCCTTTTAGGGGTTTTGATTTAGAATATTTCTTTCTTAACTCCATTAAGCCAGGCATTTCTTTTTCAGAAATATCAATCTTATCTCTGCCTAATTTCGCTAATGCAATATTCTTAATTTTGTATGGTAAAGATTCAACAATCCTTTTAGATTGATTCTTCGTTTTACTTTTTGATCTAATTGATTTGTTTGATTCAGTTGTTTGTAATCTCATTTTTCCTCTTAAAAGTTTAATTGATTTGCTATATCAGTATTTTCCCAAGCAAGATGGTTTTTACCAAAATGTCCATAGTTTGTGGTTTCAGTAAGATCTAATTTAAACAAATTAAATTTTCTAATGATTCCTAAAGGGGTTAAATCAATATTTTTATAAATCCAATCTGATATATCATTTCTAACTTTACCATCACAATAGACATAAAGTGATACAGGTTCTTTAACACCTATAGCATAACTAAGTTGAATAGTAGCATTTTGTGAAACTCCTGATGCCACAATATTTTTAGCTAAATATCTTGCCATGTATGCGCCACTTCTATCTACTTTTGTGCAGTCTTTTCCGCTAAATGCTCCTCCACCATGAGGAGCATAGCCACCGTAAGTATCAACAATAATTTTTCTTCCTGTAACTCCAGTATCGCCATCTGGTCCACCTGTTACAAAATTACCGGTTGGATTAACTTGAAAGACAGTATTATCATCTAACATATTATTCAATTCTGGTTTGATAATTTTTTCTACCCTTTTTTGCACTTCCTCAGGATTATCTTTTAAATCTTCACTATGTTGAGTACTACAGATAACATTTGATATTCTTACAGGTTCATTCACATTACTATATTCAACTGTTACCTGCGCTTTTCCATCTGGCCCCATCCAGTCTTGCCCACCATGTCTAGCAGTTGAAAGTGCCTTAGTAATTTTATGACTATAATAAATTGCACTTGGCATTAAAGAATCATTTTCACTGCATGCATAACCAAACATCATTCCTTGATCACCTGCTCCAAAATTATCAGTACCTCTTGCAATATCAATACTTTGATTATGAATTAAGTTTTTAAATGACAATGTTTTC
>Ga0163109_10000635_pt1 | contig 28105 bp, 27 predicted proteins | sample CRUFie1St13metaG_FD_108704 | JGI IMG/M metagenome (GOLD analysis project Ga0163109, IMG submission 108704) | Marine microbial communities from the Costa Rica Dome - CRUD Field 142mm St13 metaG | ecosystem: Environmental > Aquatic > Marine > Oceanic > Photic zone | place: Costa Rica: the Eastern...
TAGCGAGGCTTGCTTTTATAGGGATCATTCTTGTAGGTAAACCTTATTGAAGTTGAATTTCCTCTTTCAGTTGAAATACCAATAGTAAAGTTTTTCGTTAAGTTGTAATCTAAGCCAAATGAGTAATCTTGTTCAGCCTCTTTGTAACCAATCTTTCCTGGGGTCACAGTAGAATCATATTCAAGCTTCAAAATAAGTTTTGCATTTAAAACATGATTTATTCCAAAGAATGGTGAGGCAGTTTCTCCAGAAAAATATCTTGAAGGCTGAAATTGGCCTCCTTCATCTTCAAACCCAATTGGTCTTTCATAGAAGTTGTCACTTAAAAAGCCTAAAGGATTTTTAAATCTCTCTTTTGACCCATTAAGATTTCCCCATCCTACTCCAAAGTGTAAGTCAGTCTTATTTAAGCCATAACTTGCAACTATATACTCTGAGCTATAGAAACCAGTTCCTGCAATATCATTCATGCCAATTGCAATTGCTGGGAGTATACCTTCCTCTTTTAAACGGAATTTTAAATTAAAACCCTTATCCTTATAGTCTTGTTTACATACTGGATCATTTTCTTGATTGCAATAAGGCTTATCTTTTATGTTTGTATAAAAAAAAGAGGTTTCAAGCCAATTAAAAGGATTAGATGTTAAAGTAATTTTTTGATCAGGCTCGCCACCATAAACTGTGACTCCATAGGTTGCTTCATCATAAAATCTTGCACTAGGCATATTTATTAGGCCTACAACACCATGATTGTTCAATGAGTTATTTTCAAAGCTATCGGCTGACGTATAAAAGGAAAAAAGTGTTGCAAGAAAAAAAATAAGCCTGAGACTTTTCAACTTAAATCTAATTATTATTTGAAAGACTTTCAATAGCAGCTGCAGAAAATGCTAGATCAGAAATAATATTTGTTACTGGCAAAATTGCTTGAAGAGCTGGGTTAGAAGTAGTGATCTTTCTGGGTACAACTATCGTATCACCAGGCTCAATATTGTTGCCACCAATAAAAATATTTCTTTTCTTTCTTTCAATAAAGCCATTAGCTTTAATCACATAAATTCTTCTTTGATCTGCACTTTTTGTCATGCCTCCAGAATTTGCAATAGCAGAATTTATTGTTAAATTGGATGTGTATTCAAAAGCAAGTGGATTGAGGACTTCACCTAGGACATTTATAAAATTAGGGCTTCTTGGAACAAATATCGAATCTCCATCAAGAAGCTTAGTTTTTTCAATGTTATTATTGTTAGGGCTAAAATCTCCTGCAACTCTTCCAAGACTTTCTGACGAAATTTCTAAGGAAAGCATACTTGCTAACTCAAGCTTTTCTGGTTTGAGTTCATCACTATTTAAAATTTCTGAAGACAATGCTTGATTCAATTCTTTTTTGGATTTTTCGAGTGAATCTAGCTGACTGTCCCTAATTATTTCTCTTGTAAAGATTATTCCATCCAAAAAGGCATCGGGCTTAAAGTCACCCATCATGAAATATAAATCTTCTAGAGAGGCATCAGCTTGCAAGGTATAAGTGCCAGGGTAATCTATAGCTCCTCTTACTGATACTGTTATTAAATCATTAACTGGGGATTTGAAAGTAACAGTGTTAAATTTCTTCGATACAAAATTCATTGAAGAATATTCAGCCTCAATTACTTGATTATCAAGCGGGCTTACATATGTTGCTAATTTGTCAATGCTTGTCATATCTAGACCAAGGAAGTCGACAAGAGATTGCAAGGAAAACCTTCCAAAAACAGGTAGCGCGAATGTGTCATCATTATGATTAATTGATAATTTGTAATTATCAATTAATTCTTTAGTCATTGGATCTACATTAAAAGTTCGCAAATCCCGATCGGAGAAAAACACTTTTGAATTTGGTAACAGGTCAATATCTTGATAAGTATTTTTATCTTTTAAACTAAATAAAATTGTTTTTCTCGAAAGCTTATCTTCATCGAACTGCTCTAACACACCAAGCCAAGGGTAAACATTTATAAATTCAATATCATTAATGAGATCCTCAAGATTCTTATATTTACTTAAGCTATAAAAACCAGGTTCTTTAACAGCTCCAACTACCCTTACATTTGAAACTGACTTATTTTGATAAGGGTTAATGTTTACCGATAAAAAACTTGAAAGGCTTTGAGATAAATTATTAGTAGTTATGCTTTTAATAACACCATTCCCTAAATCTAATACATCAGCATCTATATTTGTTTTATTGGCAGTGATCGTAAAACCTAACCCAAATGAAATTAAATCTGAGATATCTTCCCCCTCAATAACCTCATATATTGAAGGACGTTTGACTTCTCCAGTTAACTCAATAAATTGATTAGCAGCATCAATTACTATTACATCTCCTGCCTCAACAGTAATATCATTATCTCTGTTTCCATCAATTAGAAGTTTATATAAATCAAAAAGAAATATTTCACCATTAGCTCTAACAAGCTTAATTTTCCTCAGAGTGCCAATATCTGAGATGCCTCCTGAATAAGCAAGAGAGCTCGATATGGTGCTAAATGGATTAACTAGATAGGTACCGGGGTTATTAACTGCTCCAACAATTGTAATTTTTTTTGCGGCCAAATTTTTTAGGGAAACATCAATTTGAACACCTATATATGACTGCTCAATAAGATTAATTAGTTTATTTTTGACTTCTCTTAAGGTCTCGCCAACAACTGATATGGATCCTAATTCAGGAAATAATATAGTTCCATCAAGATTCACATCAAGATCAAATATCGCTTCTTTTGAGCCAGACAAGATAATTGAAAATTGATCTTTTAAAGAAATCTTATATTCATTTGGTAATGGCAAGTCTCCGATAGCTGCAATGTTTGTAGGAGCTGAAGAAAAATAGTCATATCCATATTTAGTCAGCCCCTTTTCATTATCAACTGAAGCCTCAGATTCAATTTTTATAGTGCTTTCAGATATTTGAGGAGCAGGCTTTTCTATATTTTTAGTAATAGCAAGTTGATCTTGAGCCATTTGGATTTGCTCAGGCGTCAACTCGGACAGTAAATCAAGATCAACTTCTTGAGAATATGCACCAGTACAAATAAATATAGATAAAAATATTATTTTAAAATTTTTTTTCATGCTTTATTCTCAATATTTTAATAATTATATAATGTGTTATCGCAAAAAGTTAATTTTTATAATTTTTGACTACATTCCGGGTATTGAAACACTTTTTAATGTAATTATTGGTTTTAAAATACTTTTTATTTTTTTATTAATTTCTTCCTCTGACAATGTCTTTGTTGAAGATTGAAAGATTATCCTAAAACCGATCTTCAGATTTTTATTTTTTTTATCTTGATACAGATCAAAAATAAATGTTCTTTTAATGTCTTTATCATGTATTTTTTGAAGCGCTTCAATAACATCATCGACTTTGGACTTGTCCTCAATTAGGAATGAAAAATCTCTGATGCTTGAAGGATACTCTGATATAGGTTCATATTTTTTAAAGGAAATAGGCTTTTCTTCTTTGTCTTTAATAAGTGAGAATTCATTAGGGATTTTCTCTACATCAATTTCAACGAAGAAGATCTTATCTTTCTTTTTAGTATCAAGATTAGACCTTGATATTTCAATGATCTCAAAAGCCTCACTTGGGATTTTTTTGATTAAAAAATTATAAAAATATTCATAATCTAGTTTCTTGGAAAAATTATTAGGACTATTTCCTTTTCTTCCTGTTATAACTGCTGCTAAATTTCTATGTTGTTTAATTTCATTTTCTTTTGTGTATATGTTGCTTATTTCAAATAACTTAATGCTATCTTTCTGCCTTCTCTCGTTATATAAAAGATTTTCTATAAGGGTATCCTTTAAAGATAATCTTAAATTACTTTTATTAGAGTCAAGTGGATTATCAATTGTTACAGTTTTAGCATTGTTTTTACTGGAAAAAGGGAAATTTATTACTTGATTGAAGCCATTTTCCCTAAAATAATCTTCAATGAAGGAAATTTTTGAATTATCATTCTTCTCTTGTGGCTTTGATATAAGCTCAATAGGCTTGCTAGCTATGTTGTTATAACCGACCATCCTTGCAACTTCCTCAGCTAAATCATTTTGAGATGCTATGTCATGTCTATGAGTTGGCACCTCTATTGAATCAGTAATTCTGAAATCAAGGTCTTTTAAGAAATTTAAGTAATCATTTTCATGAATTTTAGTTCCTAAAATACTATTAATTTTCTTTACATCAATATTTAAAGTCAGTTTAGGTGGCTCTTTTGCAGTAAACGTTTTAATTTTCATATTTTTTATTGTTGTGTGATCTTCAATTACTTTAATAAATCTTCTTAATGTTCTTTCCTGTGAAGATGCATCAACACCTCTTTCAAACTTATGAGCAGAGTCAGTATTAAGATTATATTTAATAGATTTACCAATAATTGATTCTGGATTGAAAAAAGCACATTCAACAACTACAGATTTAGTTTCATTTGAACAAGAGGTTTTTTCTCCGCCCATTATTCCAGCAAGGTTTATAACTTCATCATCAATAGTGAAAACACAATTTTCTCCAGATAAATTAATATGTGAGCCTAAAAGTGTTAAAAATTTTTCACTACGCTCTATTCTTTCAAGCACTAACGTTCCATCTAAATATTTCTTGTCATAACAATGAGTTGGCTGCCCAAGCTCATATGAAATATAGTTTGATACATCTGTAAAAAAATTTACCTTATTATTTCCGATTACCGAAAAATAATTTTCTAAATAAGGTTTGTATTCAGATATATTTTCTGCAATTTCCATTTCAAGGAAAGAGATTTTTGGGCAGTCCTCTGGTGAAAGATTTTTGAAGTCAAAGTTCAGTTCTTCAATATCATCATTGTTTATTGCAATTGGATCATTTTTCCCAAAAAAGTGCTTTAAGTCCCTTGCTAGCCCATTCAATGAAAGGCAATCACCTCTATTGGGAGTAAGTTCAAGATTAAATATATCTCCGTTTAACTCATGCTCATGACCAAGATCAAAAAGTTTCATTGATAAAGACTCTTTAGAGGGCTGTTTATCCAAAAATCTCAATAAATCTTGATAAACTATTTTCATTTGAATTGTTCAAGGAAATCTAAGTTAGATTTATAAAATTCTCTAATATCCGTTACACCATACTTTAACATTGCAATTCTCTCTACACCCAGTCCAAAAGCGAGCCCACTATACTTCTCAGGATCAATATTACAATTGTGGAGAACTATTGGATTTACGATACCGCATCCTAATATTTCTAACCATTTACCGCTCTCAGACAATATGTCAACCTCAGCAGATGGCTCAGTGAAGGGAAAATATGAAGGTCTAAATCTTATATTGATATCTCTTCCAAAGATTTCATTTATTATTTTATGAATAAGATCCTTTAAATTTGCGAAAGTTACATTCGTATCTACATAAATACCTTCAATTTGGTGAAACATTGGTAGATGAGTTGAATCATCATCTTTTCTATAAACCTTGCCCGCAGATGTAAAAGCAATGGGTGGTTTTGACTTGAGCATACTTCTGATCTGAACTGGAGATGTGTGAGTTCTCAAAAGATTAGCCTTATTCTCGACATAAAAAGTATCATGCATTTGTCTTGCTGGATGCGATTTTTTTATATTTAGCATATCGAAATTAAACTCTTCAGTCTCTATCTCAGGACCATCAACACTTTTAAATCCCATATCCATTAGGATTTTTACAATATAGTCTTTAATTTGATTAATTGGATGAAGTGAGCCTAAATCTTTAAGAATTATTGGTGAATCTTTATCGTCTAAAGGAGACATTAAGGACTTATTTTACAGCAGTATCTACTATTTTTTTAAAAGTTGGGAGATCGTTAATGGCGATATCTGATAATATTTTTCTATTCAATGAGATATTATTTGTATTTAAGCCATTAATCAACTTAGAGTAAGAGACTCCCAAAGACTTTGAGCTAGCGTTTATTCTAGAAATCCAAAGGGCCCTAAATTCTCTTTTTCTATTTTTTCTATCCCTAAATGCATATTGAAGGGCTTTTATATGCGACTGTTTGGCTGTTTTAAAAAGTCTACTTCTAGCTCCGTAGTGGCCTTTAGTAGACCTTAGGATTCTTTTGTGTTTGGATTTTGCTTTTAATGCTTTTGTGACTCTAGGCATAATTATTTAATAAGGCTTTCGGCTACCTTCAATGTTGTGCCAGAAAGTTTGTTGAGTCCTCTGTTATGTCTTTTTCTTTTAGTAGATTGCTTAGAAAGGATATGATTCCTACCAGCACTTCTGCTTTTAACAGAAGTACCTGTTCTTTTAAAGCGTTTACTAGCGCCAGAATGTTTCTTTAATTTATAAGCCATAATTTAACTTCTTTTCCTTAGAGGTGAAAGAACCATTAACAACTGTCTTCCTTCTAGTGAAGGTTCTTGATCAACTTGGGCAATGTCTTTTAAATCATCTTTGATTCTTTTTAACAACTCAAGCCCTAAATCACTATTAAGAATCTCTCTTCCCCTAAATCGGACGCTAATTTTAGTCTTATTTTTGTCAATAATAAAGCTTTTAATTTTTTTTAATTTTATGTTGTAGTCTCCGATATCTGTTGATGGTCTAAATTTAATTTCTTTAGTTGTATTTTTTTTTGTTTTAACTTTTGAAGAGGAAATATTTTTCTTTTTATCGAATATATGTTTGTTGTAATCAAGGACCTTACATACAATAGGACTTGATTCACTTGAAGAAACCTGAACGAGGTCTTTTGATAGGTCTGCGGCGAATTCTAAAGCTTCATCTAAGTTAAAAATGCCTTTTTTTTCACCAGACTCATCAATGAGCATTACTTTTTCTGCTTTAATGTCTCTGTTAACAGGTATTTTGGTTTTTTTTGAGAACGTTATGAGGTCACCTACATCTAGTTTAATACTTCAAAATAAGAGTTTTTTTGAGAAAATAGCTGTCATAATTGATTTCGATTTTATACTAATTTAATTAATTATCAATATTTAGCTCTTGCCTTCATGGTTGGAGAATATAGGAATCCCAGGAATTATTTTTATAATCGTAGACTTCTCTTTTATTAAGCCTGGAGATATTACCTTTCCAAAACTCAAAATAATAGGGTATAAAATAAAATCCGCCCCAATAGTCAGGACAACTTGTTAAATCATTATTGTGATAAACATAATTATATTTTTCTTTAACACTTTCGAAAGATTCTATCCTTTCTGATTGAAATGACGATATAGCAAGGGCATTTTTGTCTTTTGAGCGAGATTCAAAGTATTCTTTATTGAAAGCATTGTCACATTTTTTAATATTTGCCTTTATTCTTATCTGGGTATTTATGGATCTCCAAAAAATAAGAGCAGAAACTTGATTATGCTTTTCAAAGTCTTTTGCTTTTCTTGAATTGTAGTTAGTAAAAAAAAAGAATTTCTTACCATCCACCATTTTTAAATTAACAAAACGAGAGGTAACTTCATTTAAACTTTTTGAAAATGAAGATATTGATATAGCCTCTAGGTTTTTCTCATTTTCATTAAGTGCTTCGAAGTATTTTTCTTTAAAGTGTGTGAAAGGGGGTTCACTGGAAATATTTGTAATATTAATCATAATTTTAATTAAACAATAATTAGCCTTGCTCTTGTGTCTAATGGGATGTTTGAAATTATTTTCAAATTAAATATTTCTGCTTCCATTATCTTATTAGTTCTATGATTTTCAAAACCAACTTCTTTTGGATAAAAGGTTAAGAGATATTCTGCTTTTATCATTAGTTCATGAGCTTCATTATGAGAGACTTTTCCAATAAAATCTACATTACTAATTCCTTCGCAGATCTCTTTTACTATTTCTTGTTTAATCCCATAGCCAGCAACCTTTATATTGAGTTTTTTTGTAAATGAGTCACTTAAAATTCTTTTAAATTCCTCAACGTCAAAACCAGTTTCAAATGTTCCAATAAAAACAGCTCTTGAATCTATCTTAGTATTCCCAATGAAATTTATATTTTCACAAACAAAAGGTCTGTAAATTAAATTACCCTTATCAACTATAGATCTTTCAAGATATTCATAAACACCCTTAGATACAGCTCTTAACCTAAAGAAATTAGTAAATCTCCTGTAAGAAAATATTGCAAAGGATTTTAGAATAAAATATCTAAAGTTAGGAAAAATCTTTTTTGTTTTTGTTTTTGCAATTAATGGCCAGCAATCTCTCAATTCTCCATAAATTCTATGTCTCAATATTGGAAAAATAGGAAAACAAAAAACTCCAAGGGTTGGTGCTGAAAAAAAAACAAAAGATGTTTTTATTTTTAGTAAATAGAAATATGAAAAAGCATTAAATATAAAGGTATTTACCAATCTAATCGGAGACTTGTTATGGGAATACTTCAAAGCAGGTGTAAATACAATCTTAATACCTTCATCTTTAAGCCAATTTGGTATATATTTTATTTCTTTTCTATAGTGGTCAAAGCTTGATGTGACAAAGGTTACATTATCGAATCTTTCTTTAAATCTAAGAGCTCGTCTAATAGCATACCATCTAGGAGAACTCTTCTTTTCTGGCAGTGGCTCATGCTCCCTAAAAAAAATATAATCCATAAAAAATTTTTTTAATAGTTTTATTCACACTTTAAAACGACACTGTCATTAATAGCCGTTTCATATTTTTTTGAGTATTCATCGATATTTTTGGAAGATAAGTTTTCTTTTGCTTTCTGAAACCATGAGTTTTCAATAAAAACATCTTCTAGGGTTGTCTTGAGCTCATTTTCTTTCAAAATACTTACAGCTTTCCCAATTCCTAATGATTCTACTTGACCACCCACGTATGTATTGCTGGCAACCAAGATTGGACATCCCGATAGGATAGATTCATAAAATTTATTAGGCATTGCTATTTGACAATTTAAATCTTTTTCATCATAAACTGAATAAATTAGATCAATTTTATTGTAAAGATCTTTAATATCGCGGGAATATTGATATGGGCCCGAAAATGTAAAACCATCGTTAATAGTTATTTTTGATTGTAAATCTTTTAAGTCATCGCCCATGGCTCCACCTGCAAAAAGGACTTGAATATTTCTTCCTTTCAATCTTAGATTTTCCACTGCTTCAATGAGTGAGAATAATGATTTTTTATATCTGATAATGCCAATAAAACCAATGACTAATTCATTCTTGCTAAAATTTTTTCTCTGAAATGCTTCCCAAATATCAACCGGGGGAACATTTTCCAGTAATATAGTGTCGCCTGAATAAATATGTCTATAGTAACCGTCAATGAATCCTTGTGAAGAGACAATTAATTTATCGACAAACATCATTAAAAGTCTTTCTAAATACCTAAATAAGCGAGGTAAAAAACCATTGCCTAGTTGAAGTCTATGTAAATCTCTAACTTGGTGTCGAATAGAAAAACTGCTCCAAAACCTCAGAGAAACTGCAAGGAATAAAAGGTCAAATGTGCTGGTCATGACATAACCTTGAGGACTCAATCGATTCTTTACAAGCCGCCTAAGTACTCTGCGTATATGAGGCATTGAAAGTAACCTTGAAAGCCCTACACCCGAGTAATTAACTTTTATTTTTAACACTTCAAAATCAAAGGAGCTATCATCTATTACTAAATCAGATTCACCTCGATCTAGAATAATTAACATTGGCGTAAATCCTAATTTTTTTGCTCTTGCAACCATATCAAGCATTGCTGGGACCGGACTTCCGCTTATCAAGAAGATCATATCCAGTAAATTTGTGTTATTAGGAGAATTCACTATTTGATCGCTCCACATAGATCTATAGCATTTCTCTCCAAAAGTATATTTTTAAATCTTTTATTAATACAGAGCAAGAATATTTTAGGTTTGAAGTAACATTTTAACATTATTTTTTTATTTTTTAAGTTGATAGTCTTTTTGGTAATGATTCTGGATCAAATTTTGCACGCCTAAAGATGCAAAAGAAAAAAGCTGTTAAAAGGACACCTTTTGAAGTATAAAATGGAAAAGTAAGTATTGTTGGCAACATACACATCATTGAATACACGAAAATCTTTATATTTTCATCGTAATAATATTTTTTAGACAATTTTAAAAAAGAGACAATAAAATAGGTATAAATAAGGCAACCAAGAATTCCATATTTAAAAATGAAGTGTGTAAAAATATCATGCAATCTAAAATATTTACCCGTGTCTAAAGAAGCTTGATCATAGGACGCGGTTGTTAGGTTGCTCAGTAGAAACGGTGAATCTGTAAAGTAAGATCCTGCACCCATTCCAAAAATCCAAGCATTTCTTTCATTGATAGCCTCTATAGCATTTATAATACTGAAATATCTGTTTGGATCAATTGTTTCAAGATCTATTCCATCAAAAACATTAAATCTATTTATCATCTGAACAACATACAAAACATCAGTTAAATATAAAAAAGTAATTAATGTAACTGAGAAAATTATTAAAACAATTATTCTTAAACTATATCTACCTGGTAGAAAAAATAACCCTGCAATTAAGGTAAGAATCAGCCATCTAGTTTGATATTGGAAAATTAATAAAAGTGAAAATATCATCAAAAAAATATGTATTGGAGATTTCAAATTAAACTTAAGCATTAACATGCTCCAATAGAAAACTAAAAGAGTTGTTATCTTTGCAACATCCATTGAAAGATTCTTAAATTCATAATTGTCCATTAAAAATGAAGAAGATATAAAGCTAAAAAGATCATATGAAAAGTTACTGAGGCTACCAGCCAAAATTAAATAAAAAATATACTCGATATTTCTTAAACTTCTTATTGAGGATGACTCAAAGAAAATTATTCCGATTAATAACATTATTCCAAATTTAAGATCCACTATCACTCTTCCAATATCAACTAAATACCCATTAAAAAGTCCAGTAATAATTGGCATAAAAATAAAAAGAAGAAAAATTAAGAGGTGATTACCTGATAAGTTTAGTTTCCTAATCCTTATAAAATAAATGCTAAAAAGTAATAGTGTCCAAAAGATTATTGGCTCGCCAAATAAAGAAATTTGCCAAATGGAGGCTGACGGTAGCGCTCCATAAGTTTCCATATCAATGTTATCTTGTGTGATATCTGGATGGCAGAAAATTAGCATTAGGCAGTGAATGAAAAGCCATTTTCTTGGTATAAATAAACTAGATATAAAATATGTTAAAAGAAAAAATAAGCCTAAATAATAAAATACTCCGGAACTAGCATTTAATGAAAATATTGATTTGCCTAAAAGGAAAAGTAAAAAGTAAAATGAGAATGTTTTGTAATTTATTTTGGATTGATCATACTCTTGGAAAGCTGATAAGTTATTCATGCTTTAAAATAATTTATTAAAACAGCATCAAATTCACCTTTAAATACATATTTAGAGCCAACACCTGCTCCCACAGGACCAACAAGATTAACTAAATCAATTAAATCTTTTTCACCTCCACATCCTCCAACATAAGTTTGCGGTATATTTACTAAATTATTTATTTTTTTTGCAAGATTTAAGTCATAACCATTTCTCATTCCATCTCTATCAATATTATTAATGCAAATTTCTCCAATACCTTTATTGCAAAGATCCTCAATATGCTTAAATAAATCTACATTCATTCGCTTTTTGCCCCTATCAGTATAAATTTGATACTTCCCAAAAATAGATTTGCGAACATCCAAAGTTATCACTACGCTCTGAGCCCCTAACACAGATGTGACTTCTTCAATAAAGCCATCATCAGAAAAAGAGGCTCTAGAAATTGAAACTTTCTCATATCCTAATGAAACTAGTCTTTTAGCATTATCTAAAGAAGTGACTCCGCCTCCGTAACAAAGAGGCATATTGGCCTGTCTTGCAACATTTTCAAGAAGTTTAAAATTTGGATCTTTGTTTGGTTCAATTGATAGATCAAATATGCATAATTCGTCTACTTTTTTTTCATTAAATATTTTAAGAACATTAATAATATCACCAAGGTATTTATACTTTTTAAATTGCTTAGTTTTTATTAGTCCAGAGCCTTGCAAAAGAAGAACTGGTATAAATCTTGATCTAAGCATTTCTTAGGTTACAAAAATTATGAAGAAATCTTATTCCATTATCATGACTTTTTTCAGGATGTCCTTGAACACCGAAAACATTTTTTTTTCTAATTAAGGCAGGATATTCTTTTCCATAATGAAAGTTCGCAACACATGAATCACTTTCATTACAATCAAAGTAATAAGAGTGGAGAAAATAAAATCCATTTTTTTGATCAATGCCATCAAGGATAGATAAATCATTATTTATTTTATTTATCGAATTCCATCCCATATGGGGAATCTTCAAATTATTTTGTTTTTCTATTTTTTTTACAATTCCGGGTATTAATCCAAGTCCTGATCCAATTCCTTCCTCACTTTTATTACCTAAAATCTGCATTCCAATACAAATACCAAGTAAAAATTTTTCTGGATATAATTCATGAAAATTTCTTAGCGGATCTATTAAATTAGCAGTATTAAGTCTGCTCATAAATTCTTCAAAATCTCCCACACCAGGTAGGATAATATTGTTTGAATCTTCTAGATCATGTAAGTGTGAACTCTTAATAAAATCTATATTTAATTTTTTTAGGATATTTTCAATAGCAAAAACATTCCCAGCATCAATATCTAGCAATAAAACTTTATAACTCATCTCTTTATAGCTTGTTTTTCGAAGCCAAAATATTGAAGAGTCTTTGCTCCTAAGTTCATTATAAAAAGACTATTTTTATAATCTTTATATGACTTTAGTGGAAGCTCATGGAGCCTTCTGAGCTCGTCAACAGATATTTCTAATTTATCTGCAACAAACTCAAAATCATCAGCTATAGTATCTTTATCATAAGGTAATTCTTTTAGTCTTTCTAAAGCCTCATTCCTTGTCATTTGATTCGTAGATATTAAACTTGAAAACTGCGGTCTCCGCATATCATAACCAAACCTCGTTGGTAACCAGTAGCCTTCAAAAAACTTGGTAAATCTGGATTCGAAATGTTTTTGAGGGTATGCCCTCCACCCATATTTTTCTTCGAGTGTCTTTGTAGCTATTTCTTTATTATATTCCATATAATTAAGAGGTTTGATTACATCAATTCCTTTTATGAACTTTAAATAAAACTTGTGATAAAAGATGCCACTCCAAGGATAGTTTTTTAGGGGTCTTGTACAAAACTTACTTCTTATATCATTTACAAATCTCATGTCAGTACCATAGTAAAGCCACTCCAATGGATTTCTGCAACATTCAGTAGAATGATTGCCACCATTGAGGATATATTTAATATTATGCTTAAGAGCAAAATGATACATTACTGCAAAAAAGGCGTGATCTTGTGCAATATCTAAACTTGGTATACCTGATTTAAATAATGCTAATTGAAAGTCTCTCATATCATCCCAATCAATGACCTCAACAAATAAATCCAAATTTAATTTTTCAACAATATTTTGAATATTACTAACAGCAATATCGCTGTTCCAGCCTGCATCAACATGAAAGACAAGAGGCCTTAGACCGTAAACAGATACAACTTGATGAAGAAGATAAGAGCTATCAAGCCCTCCACTCATTCCCATTATGCAATCAAAATCTTTGCCAGCTGAAGCTTTTTTAACCTTATCAAATATTTTTTCAAGTATTGCATTGCCTTGATCATTTGGATGCCAATTAGGAATAACATTTTTTGTAAAATCATGGCAGTGATCACAAACACCATCATTATCAAATACTATTTCTGGATCAGAAGTATCCATAACGCATTTGGTGCATACTTGATATTTTCTTTTACTCATTAATTCATCTTAAGCTTTAAAATTATGTGTATTAACTTAACATAAAATCTTTAATGAATTTTAATCTTATGATCAAAATCCTTTAATTCACTTTTGTGAAGTCATATATTTTTGTTCCATTTAATTTGATAAAGTTCATAACTTCGTCATGCTTTACGCAAAGAAAGCCAATGCCTATTTCTTTAGGCGGGTTTTTCTTTACCTGAATACCTTTTTTTTCTAGTTTTTGTCTCTCTGTTGAATCTAAGCATGGGTCCCAGATCTTAACTTTAATTCCCATTTTTTTAAGTGAGTTGTATACATTAAGGACCTTAGTATTTCTTGTATCAGGACAATTTTTCTTGAAAGTAAAGCCAAGAATTGTTACCTCCTCCTTTAGGAGATTTACTGACTTACGTTGACAATACTGCAAAAAATCGTTCACAACCCAAGTACTCATTCCCTCATTTATTTCGCGAGCATTTCTCATTAGATTTGGAATGTGGCCTAAGCCTGAAGATCTATAAATCATATAATGTGGGTCAACCCCAATACAATGGCCGCCCACTAATCCTGGCTCAACTCTCATAAAATTCCATTTAGTGCTAGCTGCATCAATTACGTCCAAGGATTCTATATTCATAATTGAAAAAATCTGATGTAGCTCATTTATTAGTGCAATGTTTACGTCTCTCTGAATATTTTCTGTAATTTTTGAGGCTTCTGCTACTTTGATTGAAGGTGCCAAATAGACACCGGCATCTATGATATCTTCATAAATCTCTTGAAGGATTTTTAGGGTTTCAGGATCTGATGCTGAAACAACTTTAACTATATTTTCTAGTTTATTTTTCTTATCGCCTGGATTAATCCTTTCGGGGCTATAACCCACATAAAAACCTTTGTTAAGAAGCAGCCCAGAAAATTTTTCAATTACAGGAACACAAATTTCCTCAGTCGCACCTGGAAATACTGTAGACTCAAAAACAACAATTGCATTTGTTTTCAAATTTTTTCCTATCATTTCCGATGCTTCAATAAGAGGATCTAAATCAGGTATATTATCTTCTTTTAGTGGTGTTGGAACTGCAACTATTATTATTTCAGAATCATCCATACAACATGGATTATTTGAAAAACTTATATTTTTTGAAACAGATTTCAGTTCATCATTTGAGACTTCTTCTGTCCAGTCACTTAATTCATTGAGAGAATCCACTCTGTCAATATTTTTATCAAAGCCAACTACTTCATAATTATTTTTAGCAAAAGCACAAGCAAGAGGAAGACCAACATATCCAAGACCAACAACGCATATTTTTTTCATTATCTTTTTTAAATCTTATTTCTAAAAAATTTTTTAGTTATCTAAAAAATCTTCAATTATTTTAACTATTTTAATACTTGAATCTCCATTTCCATAAGGATTTTTTATTTCATCAACAGGTATGTCTTGCAAAGCTTGCTTCAAAAGGGAAAAAATCTTTTCAGGATTAGTTCCTCCGAGTTTAACAATACCAGTTTCTAAAGCTTCTGGTCTTTCAGTAGTATTTCTCATAACTATAACGGGTTTATTCAAGGAAGGTGCCTCCTCCTGGACTCCACCGGAATCAGTAAGAATAATTGACGACTTCTCCATAAAATAAATAAATCTGAGGTAGTCAAGAGGCTCAATTAAATGAATATTTTGTTTATCCTTTAAGTGCTTATTAACAGGTTCTCTTACTTTTGGATTAAGATGAACTGGATAAACGATATTTAAATCTTCAAACTCGTCTGAAATTTTTAGCAAAGCTTTACAAATATTTTCAAAACCTTTACCAAAGCTCTCTCGTCTATGTCCTGTCACAAGAATAATCTTTTTATGTTCAGTTAGAAAAGGATATTCATCATTAACTCCTCGAACAAAATCTTTATTATCTTTGATTTTTTGCAACGCTATAAATAAGGCATCTATTACTGTATTGCCTGTTACAAAAATTGTTTCCTCATCAATACCCTCTTTTATAAGATTTTCTTTTGATAATTTACTTGGAGCAAAATGTAGCTGAGTTAATACTGAAGTTAGTCTTCGATTTGCCTCTTCGGGCCAAGGTTGGAAAATGTTGCCAGTCCTCAGCCCAGCTTCAACGTGACCAACTTTTATATTTGCGTTAAATGAAGAAAGCGATGCTGAAAAAGTAGTTGTTGTATCTCCATGAACTAATAATAAATCAGGCATAAAATTATCAAAGACTTTTGGAAGCTGCTCTAAGACATTTGCAGTTATTTGAGATATTGACTGTCCCTTAGACATTATATTTAAATCAAACTCTGGATTTATTGAGAATATTTCTAAAACTTGATCTAACATTTCTCGATGTTGTGCGGTTACACATATTCGCACATCAAAATTAGAGTTTTTTTTAAGAGCTAAGAACAATGGTGCCATTTTGATAGCCTCTGGACGAGTGCCAAAAACTAAAAGAATATTTTTTTTAGTCTTATTCTTTTTCATATGCATATTTAAAAGAAAAATTCATTAGCCCATACATAAAGCTAAATATACCATGTGTTAGCAGAACCCCATTAAACACATACAGATAATTGACCGTAGGTGCATTATTTAAAATCATAGTTAGGGTTATTAAAATAATAACCATAACAAATGTAATGAACATATTGGTTTTTGTTTTATGCATCCCTGTAAAAAAAGCATCCCCTAGTCTCAAAATATTTGCTGAAAATGGCGTTATTGATAAAACTTTTATGCAATCAATAAGTCCATCATATCCTTCAGGAAAAAGATAAACGCCTATTAGATTTGCAGAAAAATAAAATAGAGCGCAGAGCAAGATTATGGGCATAGTTGTAAAATAAAAATATCTTTTTAAAGCTTCGAAAAGCTTTAGTCTATTTTTCTCTTCAATTGCTTTAAAAAAGAGTGATCTAAAATGTCTGTCTACCTGGCTTTGAAAAAGGCTAGCTGAATTAATTATCTGTAAGGCAATTGCAACAGCAGCAAATGCTTCAGCGCCATTTCTAACTTCTATTATTAATCTTGTGTAGTAGCCATAAACAAGGTGTAGCTGAAGAACAAAGTACATTCCATAGTACAAATTTATATATTCATAAATATTTTTTAATATATTTTGCCTAGCAACAATTAATTCAGATTTTACAAAATAAATTTGGACAAGGAGAGAAGAAAGGCTTGTGATAAAGTAAATATAATATATCTCGTCTATAAAATTTTCACTACCAAGTCTTAAAAGCAAAATGCTCAATAATAAAACCTTTTCAAAAAAAAGAATAAGTACATAAGTTAAATTTCTTTTTAAATATTCAAAGACTGGGCCTAAATGAAAAATAGGTAACATTAGTAAGAGCACCCTGAAATCAATTTTCTCAAAATCATCATTTATAATTAAAAAAATTGATATTAAGACTATTAATAAAGTGATTTTTAAAATGTAAACTGTTGAAAATGCCTTAAATAGGGAATTAGAAAATCTAGCAAATTTTACAAAAACTGATTCACTAGCAATTTCTAAAAATGAACTGAAAATCATAGCCCAAGTTAGAAAGTACAAAAAAGTTGTATAAGACCCATCTGACCCGATAGATGCTAGGTACACTATTATTGAGTAACTTAAAACTGCACCAACTATATTTACAAATGACGCATTAAGTAAGCTTCTTATCATTTAGAACAAGCCTCATTCATCATTAAACGCTGACATCAATCTATTTTTAAAGTCGATCATATAATTCTCAACATAGGTTTGATTATCAAATTCTCTTAATACTCGAATTCTATCTTTTAAGCAGCTTTTTGAATTTATATCATCGGTTGATATGAATGGATATCCTGGATAAGTAGACTCAAAAACTTTTGCTTGTTTCTTAGAGGTTATAATGATGGGCACACCATATTTTAATGCTTCAATATACCAGCCTGTTCCCCTTATATTTGAGTTAATTGCAATTATTAAAGCTTCTGCGTTGTTGAAATCTTCAGGTATATTTATTTTTTCTTTCCTATAAACCTTTATTTCCATGGGAATGTTAAGTTCATTAAAATCTTTAATGCTTTTTTTTACCAATAGTTTTCCATAAAGGTGTGGCACTATTTTCTTTGCATCATTAGCATTGAGTCTCTCTGATACAAATACAAATACTTTCTCCCTATATTCTTTGATTAGTCTTTCAGTTTCTGATACAGGTAGTCCAACCCAATAACTTTTTTGATTTATTTTATCCAATTGATTTTTTTGAGATAAACTTTGACAGAGCCTTTTTATATTAAAAAAAGTTAGTCTTTGCCATAAAGCATGTTTATTTAGTTCTAAAGACTCTGGGGTTGTATTATGCTCATAACAAAAAATCTTCTTTGCAAAGACTTGAATAATGGGAATAAAAAGAACGTCATAAGAAATAAAAAATATTTTCTCTTTTCTATGCTTTAAACAAATATTAATTACTGAAAAAGCTCTTAAAAATCTGCTTTTATAATTTTTTTTTAAGATGCATTTATCTTCAAGACCTTTTAAATGACTATCAAAAATATATAGTTGGTTCACATCACTCATGAACTTATATAAATTCTTATTGAATTCTAGGTGGGGTTTTGGAGACCACCAATCAATTAGAATCATATTTAGGTAACTTTTCTTATGAAATACTTTTCAATAGTTATGAGTAGTAGGCTTATTATCAATCCAATCATTGTTGAAAATACTACTATAGTTAGTCTTGATGGACTTGATTTTTTCTCCGGTGCAAGGGGTTTAGATATTGGTTGAAGGACATAGTAATCTGTTGCTTCTGCAAGCATTAAAATCTGAATCTGACTCTCAAGAAGTTTAGCGATAGCTTCCTTTATTTCAGAGAGGTTTGTCTCTTTAGATGTTGAATTAAGAAAATCAATTGAGTTTTTAGCTAAAGTCTTATCAAGTTCGCGCATGTAGTTATTGATACTTTTTATTATTAAATTAAGCCAGCTCTCTGCTACATATGGAGATACATGATCAATGCTTATTGTTATAAAAAGAGTTCTTTTATCTTCTGAAATCTCTAAAATCTTAATATATTCCTCATAAGCCTCTTGAAGAGAAGGCTTTGCATCTTTGGGGTAGCTAACTCTTCTTACCCACTTTTTTGAATCAAAATCAAAGATCCTTTTTTTATAAGAAATAGAATTAGTTGTCATATTCCATCTTTTTGCGGCCATTAAATCCTCAAGTTTTATATTAGGAATAAATTCCTCTTTGAAGAAATCAAAGGATTTTATTCTGGCTATTGCTTCTTGCCCTTTACCATTTGATTCTCCAGGTATGCTTATTCCAGCAATTCCAGCTAATGACGAATAGCTTCCAAGCTTACTGGCAAAAGATTCTTCTTGATTGGACTGAGCAAGCAAGGCTTGCGATGTATAAATATTTGGAAGAAATAATGCAAAAGCAATTGAAAAAATAAAAAAAGAAAATGTTATAGCTATAATTAAATTTTTTTTTATCCAAAAACTGTTGAATAAATCTTTTAGGTCTATTTCCTCCATAATATTTTGACTGTTTAACTCCTCATATAAAAATGTAAGTATACCTTAGAAAAAAAAATTTTTTGCTGAATTGGTGCCCGAGGCCGGACTTGAACCGGCACGATATTTCTATCGAGGGATTTTAAATCCCTTGTGTCTACCAATTCCACCACTCGGGCAAATAAAAATAATTAATCTAAGTATGAAACTGTCAATTCTTGATTGTTATTATATTCAATTACTCTCAGGCGTGGTAAAAAAACTATAAACTTGCCTCCCGATCTAAGATATTTATCTTCTCGATTGATGAATTCATCTAAAAAATAATACGGCAGTATTAGAAGGTAGTCTGGCTTTGCATCTCTACCTTCAGCCTCAGAAATTATTGGTATTCTACAACCAGACATTTCAAGACCATATTTAAGTGGAAGTCTGTCAAGAGCAGCAGGAATATCTTCTCTGGTGAATTCGCAATGTTGCATTATGGTATTGCCTCTGGTGGAAGCTCCATAAGCCATGACAACCTTATTTTGTGAGTTGATATCACTTATAAGAGATACAAGCCTATTTTTAAATTCTTCAATGCTTTTTTTATAGTCTTTATAAACATCGAAGTCTAAAAATCCTTTAGCTGTCTCTGCCTCTCGTAAATTTAATACTTCATCTGATTCACCGGGATTTTTACTTACAAAAAGCCTCATGCTTCCTCCATTAATAGCATTAAAAGAAACATCATTAACAAACATGCCTGACCTAGACATCAAATACTCAAATGTTAAGAATGTATAATATGCTACATGTTCATGGCTGATCATGTCATACCCTAAAGACTCGATCATGTCGCCTGTATAATTCATTTCAACAATCCATATTCCATTATCATCGAGGACTTCTTTGATATCTTCTACGAATCTTTCAGGATCAGTTAGATCATAAAACATTGATATAGAGGTAACTACCTTTGCTTTTTTGTTATTTAGAGCATCTTGAACATTTTCTTTAGTAAAAAAATTATTTATTTTAACTATTCCGGTTGAGTCATCGATTGATAGAATAGCATTTGAGGGATCAACACCGATCCTTTTTAAGTTTCTATCATATTCCTTCAGAAGGGTTCCATCATTTGCGCCGGTATCTATTACAATATCACCATCATTTAAATCAATCTTTTTATTTACATCACTTACGATTCCATGCAGATGATCTGTCATGGTTTGATTTGTTCCAGATCTATACCAATAACTGGAATACATTAAATCTTTGTTAACATCATGCTTAAGCTGAAGAAATTTACAATCTTCACAACAAACAAGATTTAGCGGCGCTCTCAGTGGATCTTCATCTTCAGGCTTAATAAAAACTCCAGTTAGAGGCTGCTCACCTAGATTTACAATTTCAAGTAATTTATTCCCTCCGCAAATCCTACAACATTCAATCTCATTTATAACAGTACTCATTATCCTCTCCTCTATTACAAAATTCTAAAAAGAAGGCAACATGGCAGTGTCACCTATTTATAATTGCATTATCCTTCTTAACCCGATCTCTCCAATAATTTAACAAATCCTCCATTGTTTGATTAAAAGTATATTCAGGCTTCCAGCCGGTATGATTAGTAAATTTTGAAGTGTCAGGAACTTGTAAATCTGCGTCAATTGGTCTCAATCTATCTGGATCAACTTTAATTTCGACTTTTTCATCAGTCAATGAAATTAATTTTTGCAACATTTCAGCAACCGTACATGTAAAAGTTCCTCCAATATTATAATATTCCCCAGGAACTGGATTTTCTGTTACAAGCATATAGTAGGCTCTTACAGCGTCTCTTACATCAGCCCAAGTCCTTAAAGATTCAAGGTTACCAACTAATATAGTTGGTTCTTGCTTTTTTGCCTCGATTAAAGCAATTTGTTTTGCAAAAGACGATTCTGCAAAAACATCACCTCTTCTTGGTCCAGTATGTGTAAACATTCTAGTAGTCATAACTGTCATATCATATGCTTCAGCATAATATCTTCCTATTAAATCTGTAGCTACCTTTGATATAGCATAAGGAGATGCAGGGTGAAAACTGCACTCCTCATCAATAGGAAGCTTATCTTGAGAAACTCTTCCAAAAACTTCTGAGGATGCGCAAATATGTATTTTAGCCTTTGGACAAAATTTTCTTGCTGAATTTAAAATACTTTCTGTTCCTTGAATGTTAGTTTCATATGTATCTAATGGTGAATCAAAGCTTGTTTTTGGAAAACTCTGAGCTGCTAAATGAAATATATAATCAGGCTGGATTTTACTAGTGACTGCATCAATTGAAATAGGGTCTCTTAAATCTGCATAATGAAGATAAAGTCTTTCACCAGCATCTATCCTTTCAATCTGTGATTCAAGATTAATTAGCGGGCTTCTCCATCTACATAAACCATGAACATCCCAATCTGTTTTTTTAAGCAAGAAATCAGATAAATGAGATCCAACCATCCCAGTGATACCTGTTATTAAAGCTTTTTGTTTCATTTTGTGTGTATTGTGAGTTGTGAATATATAATTATACATTTAGGTTCAAAATAAATACACAGATGAATAATATAAAGAAAGTATTGATTATTGGCTCAAAGGGTTTTATTGGGAGCTATGTTAAAAAAAGCATTGAAGCCAATAATAGTTATGAGATCTTTGAAGGATCTAAATTAAATATTGATCTAAGGAATATTAAGTCTTTCATTAATGGTTTTAACAAGGTTAGGCCAGATGTAATTATAAACCTTGCTGCTTTTTCTCACCTTGACAAGTCAAGCTATGAAAATATATTTGAACTTAACTGTTTTGCAATAATAAGAATAATAGAGTTCTTAATTAAAGAGAAATATTCTGGAAGGTTCATTAATACAAGTTCTGCATTAGTTTATGGTTCTCAAGTAAACGGTTTGTTGAGTGAAGATATGCCCTTAAAACCTGATCATACATATGCGGTAGCAAAATCTACAGTAGACAATTTATTTAATTTAATACAAAAAGATCTTAGAGCTACCTCAGTAAGGCCATTCAATTGTATTGGAGTTGGTCATAGAATGGATTACGTTGTCCCAAAAATTATTAATCATTTTATTAAAAAGAAAAAAACAATAGAGCTTGGTGATATATCAGCAAAAAGAGATTTTATAGATGTAAGGGATGTTGGAGAGATGTATCACATTATTGCGAAAAGTGAGCAGACTTATCCAGCAATAAATTTATGCTCAGGAAAAGTTTATTCTATTAAAAAGATTGTAGAAATGCTTGAAGAAATTTCAAATCAGAAAATAAAAATAATATCAAAGAAAAAATTTATGAGAGCGTCTGATAATAAACTTATGCAAGGTGATAATAAAATCATAAAGTCTCTTGGTTTTGAATATCTTTATGATATAAATGAAACATTAGAATGGATATATAAAAATAGCTAGATCGTTTTTACAATTTCTGATCCATTGTTTGTCAAGGAAATATCAAGAACATTATTCTTACCAAAAAAGTCAATAAATTTTTTCTTTGCTTTATCTTTAACCAAAAACATAACAAATCCTCCTCCACCAGCTCCGCATAATTTACCACCATAGGCGCCAAGATTGATACCGTCTTCATAGATCTCATCAATCTTGGAGTTAGTAATTTTTTTCGAGAATGTTTTTTTAAGTTTCCATGCATCATGGAGCATTGATCCAATCTCTTTGATTAAAAGTTTGTCATCTTTTGATGTCTGCATTAATTCTGCTGCCTCAATTGTCATCTGAACTAATTCATCTATTTGATTAAAGTTTAATTCTTTTTTAGTATTCTGAATTTGATCATTTAATACTTCGGATGCATGTCTTGTAACACCCGTATAAACAAGTATTAATGATCTATTCAATAAGTTTCTAAAACTTTTCTTTAATTGGATGGGCTCGATGGTAACTTTTCTTCCACTTATTCTAAATAAATTAAATCCTCCAAAAGAGGCATGAAGTTGATCTTGTATTCCTACATTTTCTTTAAGTATGTCATGCTCAACATTATAAGCCTCTCTTGCCAGGGATAATTTATCAATATCATTATCAATTATAGAGTTTATTAATTTAAGAAACCCTACGGTAAATGATGAAGACGAGCCAAGACCAGTTCCGCCTGGAATATCTGACATAGTTGAAATATTAATTGGGATATCCCAATTATATTTCTCCAAAACTGCTCTAATAACCGGATGTTTAAAATCACAAATATTATCTACTTCTTCAGTATGTCTCCATGAAAGCTTATATTTTTTTGGTGAAAAATTAGACATAGGGAGTTGATAGATATATATATATTTATCTAGCGTTCCGCCTAAAACGGCGCTTTCATTATGATTAAAATATTCAGCATAATCTGAACCACCTCCAAAAAAGCTTAATCTTAGCGGTGTTTTAGTAAATATAGTCATATTATATTCTCCTCAGCAAGAAAAGCTTCAAGATTTGTTTCTTCAAATAGCAAAGCTTTTATACCAGCATTTATACCAGCATCAACATCTGATACTTTATCACCAATCATTATAGATTTTTCCTTGTCAATTGGGAGTTCTTTTAAGGCTTGTAAAATTAGCCCCGGTTCTGGTTTTCTACACGAACAACTTCTATCATTAAAATTTGGCGCCTCTGGATGATGTTTGCAAAAATATATACTATCTATATTGCCTCCATAGTCTCTTATTGATTCCAGCAACCTATTGTTAAAGTCAATCATCTGCTCTTCAGAAAATACTCCTTTTGATATGCCTCCCTGATTAGTGACAACAACAATGTAAAAGCCTTTTTTAATTGCTCTCTTAATAGTGTTTTTCACGCCATCTATAAATTTTAAGTCTTCTGGTTTGTGTGTGTACCCTTTATCATAATTTAGAGCCCCATCCCTATCAAAAAATAGAGCAGGTTTAATTACGATGTCCGGAAAGTCTTTTTCTGCTTTTTGAAATGATTCAGGAATACCAATATCTATAAAATAACCTTCTTGAATAAGAACTTTCAATTTCTTATTTTGAGATAAATATTTAAAAACCTCTTCCTCCATCGATAGGGGTCCGTTCTGAAAAGATTTAAGAAACTTTTTTCGAAATAAATAAGTTCCGGTATTAATTACTCCTTCTCGATTAGTTTCGCTTTTTTCATTGAAGCTCTCTACATAAAACTCTTCATCAAAATTTATTGATCCAAATCTCTTTGTTTCTTTCGAGTATGCTCCAAGCAAGCAAACCCCATCAAATTTTTTATTTTCATTAAAAAGATTAATTAAATCAAAATCAAAGTATGTATCGCCATTTAAAATAAAAAATTCATCATCAAGTTCATCAATACTATTTAATAGACAACCTGCGGTACCAAGCGGAGTGTCTTCAGAGATAACCTTTATAAAAGAATTAAACATTTTTTTATTGTTATATTTATCTTTTAGCTTTTCTGATCTGAAGCCAGCCATAATAATTATGTCTTGCACTCCATGTCTGGATAAATTCCAGATAAGATACTCAATAAATGGCTTGCCAGAAACATTAAGCAGAGGTTTTGGAATGTTATGAGTTAGCTCTCCCAATCTTGAGCCCTTTCCTCCTGCAAGAATAACAGCTTGAGATATCACTTGTTTCTACAACGACTCTTCTACACGAAAACATAAATAATGCCCAATCATTATATGCATTTCTTGAATAAAGTTAGTCTGTTCGGAGGGAACTTGAATTGCATAGTTGCAAACTGAAGACATTTTGCTGTCAGCCTTTCCAGTTAAGGCAATAGTAGTGACTCCTATTTCAGAGGCTTTTTCAAAAGCTTTAATGACATTCAAGCTTTTTCCGCTTGTACTTATACCTACCAGAACATCTTTTTCTTTCGCTAGGCCTAAAAGCTGTCTTGAAAAGATGTTTTCGTACCCGTAGTCGTTTCCAATAGCTGTAATTGCAGATGTGTCAACTGTAAGAGCAATGGAAGAAAGTGGTTTCCTTTCTTTTAAGAACTTTCCCAGAAACTCTGCTGCAAGGTGCTGCGAGTCTGCTGCAGAACCTCCGTTACCACAAAAAAAGACTGTACCATTATTATCAATGCAATCTATCAAAACTTGGGAAACTTCTTCAATAATTGGCTCTAATTCTTCGAGGTTTTGAATATTTTGACATGAGATTCTTGTATAGTCAGTGAATTTCATAGACATCATTTTATACCTTTTTATTATAATGTGTTAAAAATATCCATATCTGACTCTATCAATCATTGAATTTTATATTCTGATCAACTTCTCTCTTTGTTCTTTTCTTATATTTTGATCTAATTTTCTTATTTTTTTCAATTGCTGCATCCAAAACTGTTAAAGGCTTTCTTAAATCATTCGAGTATGACGAAATAGCAGCTGTATCTTTTGGTAAACACGCTCCACCAAAACCTTTTCTTCCATCATGGCCTGGAACTTGCATGTGACTTTTTCCAATCCTTGCATCTCTAGAAATATATGAAATAAAATTTTCCCAACTATCTTCTGCATCGGATTCTTCAAAAACATCAAATAGCTCGTTAAAAAAAATTACTTTTAGAGCAAGAAATGAGTTAATAGTATATTTGATAAGTGATGCAGATATTAAATCGGTGAAAATATGTTTTTTCGTTTTACACTTAGTATATTTTAAATAAAACTCTGAGATAGAGCGAGCGTATTCCTCTTTTCCTCCAAAAATTATTAATTTTGATTCTATGAAATCTTTATTAGCATTTTTTTCTCTTAAAAATTCTGGATTATAAACGAGATCCTTGAAACCTAATGATAGATTGCCTAAATTATTTGGGAGAACCGTACTCTTTACAACGATAGATGTTTTTATACCTAAATCCTTTATCTCACAGAGAACTTTTTCAAGTATGGATGTGTCTTGATCATAATCTCCAAGCATTGGAGTTGGAACGCAAACAAAAATAATATTTGGTTTAAAATCCTTAAGGTCTTTTATATTTGTATTTAGAAGAGGATCAACTTTGTAAAGCTGAACTTTATTGCTTAATCCATTCTCTATGGCTTTTCCTACAAATCCATATCCAATAATTGCAACTTTCATATTATGGAGGCTGAGGCCGGAATCGAACCGGCGTTCACGGATTTGCAGTCCGCTGCATGACCACTCTGCCACCCAGCCATTTTATTTAATTTTACCTTCATCTCTTAATCTTTTTCTAATCTTTGTAGCACTTATAGATTCAGTATCTGAATCAAAGGATTCTTCTTCTATGCTATATCCAACTCCTCTTCCATAAGTTATGTTTGTTATATTTGGAACTAATTGAATAACAAAATCTTCGTTAATTTTATAGCCAGCTAAAAGAAGCTTCTCAGAAATATCTTTTGATATATCTTCATAAGAGAAAGGATTATCGTCTTGGCCTTCTCCACCTGATGAACCTTTCACATCTCGAACCTGTATAACCACTTGACCAGTCTTAGCAAGTGCTCTTTCAAAAAGGGCAAGATGTCCTTCATGCCATGGCTGCCATCTCCCCAAAAGAAGGACTGTAGGTTTTTTTGGATCAAACATCTCTTATTAAACTTGCCACTTGCGAAGGGTTATACTGATCCCAAGAAGAAATCTTTAAGTTATATTTCTCAGGCTTTTCAAATATTTTATCTGTATCCTTATAGTTACTTTCTTTTATTGTATCCATCCATATACAGTAATCAGCATCAAAAATATCTCTAGCCTCTCTTGTTGGGCATATAAAATCACAAATTACCATTCTTCCGTTTTCCTTTTCGAAGTCAGCTAAAGCTTTCATTCGAAAGCTCTGTCTTTTTCTGCCTTCATCTGAAAAATCCCAATCATTAGCCATTTCTCTTAGATTGTCGGCATTATACCAGGCGCAAGTTAGTTCTTTTTGTAAAAGCTTAGATAGGAAGGTTTTACCGCTCCCTGACAAACCCATAATTAAAATCTTCATTAGATGCCAAGTTTTACCAAATCTTTTTGATTAACAATTCCAACTAATGCTCCATTCTTCATGACAGCAAGACAGCCAATCTTTTTTTCAGCCATAATTTTTAAGCATTCAGAAGCTAAATCATCAGGGTTTACTGAAATAAAGTTTTTGCTCATAAAATCCTGTGCCGTCATATCAAAAAAATAATTTGATTTATCTATGGCTCTTCTAATATCTCCATCAGTTATTAAACCAATAATTTTTTCATCTTGATCTTTTACAAATGTAACTCCTATGCCCTTTTCAGAAATAGTTTTTATAACATCTTTTGAGAGCTCATCATGATTGATAATCGGTATTTCATCTCCCGATACCATGACATCTTTTGCGCAGAGTAGTAGCCTTTTCCCCAAAGTACCACCAGGATGTGACTTAGCAAAATCTTCGGGCTTAAAATCTTTTTTATTCATTAACGAGATTGCTAATGCATCTCCCCAAACAAGAGTTGCTGTAGCGCTTGAAGTTGGAGCAAGATCAAGTGGACATGCTTCTTTTTCTATTTTTATCAATTGATGGTAGTCAGAAATCTTCGATAGTGTTGATTCATCATTTCCTGATACACCTATTACAGAACACCCTAACTTTTTTATAATTGGAATTGTTTTGAGAAGATCCTCCGTCTCACCTGAATAACTGATTGCAACAACAATATCATCACTCTGAATCATTCCAAGGTCTCCATGAAAAGCTTCAGTGGAATGCATAAAGAAAGAGCTAGTTCCTGTGCTTGATAAAGTTGCAGATATTTTCTTACTAATA
>Ga0163109_10000636_pt1 | contig 28022 bp, 27 predicted proteins | sample CRUFie1St13metaG_FD_108704 | JGI IMG/M metagenome (GOLD analysis project Ga0163109, IMG submission 108704) | Marine microbial communities from the Costa Rica Dome - CRUD Field 142mm St13 metaG | ecosystem: Environmental > Aquatic > Marine > Oceanic > Photic zone | place: Costa Rica: the Eastern...
AAAAACAAACCAAATACGAAGATTAACCGATCATATTGAAGTCTTTATAACTAATAATGAAGTTGAAGCGCTATTGCTTGAGCAAAATCTTATAAAAGAAAATAAACCAAGATTTAATATTCTATTAAGGGATGACAAAACATATCCATATATATTTTTCTCTCTTGATCATGAGTTTCCAGGAGTTTACCTAAAAAGAACAAAAGGCTCTGTCAATAAGAATTATATTGGTCCATTTATAAGTTCTTTGGCGGTAAAAAACTCAATAAAAGACATCCAGAAAATATTTAGGGTAAGAAATTGTTCAGATACCACCTTTAAATCGAGAACTAGACCATGTATTGAATTTCAGATGAAAAGATGTAGTGCACCTTGTACTAAAAATATTTCAAAAGAAGAATATATGGAGGATATAGAAAAGTCTAAAGATTATCTTACCTCCTCAAAAAAAAACTTGGTCTCTAATTTAAAAAAAGCTATGAAGAAAGCTTCTGATGAACTTAACTATGAAAAAGCAGCAGATATTAGGAATAGGATTAATCAGGTTGAAGTCATTAATGAAAAACAAGCAATTACTCCAAACGGATTTGATGCCGATATTTTCTCAGTCGAAAAAGTAAATAACTATGCCGGTATATGTATAGTAACAATAAGAGATGGAAAGATACGAGGAACAAAAACCCATTTAGTTAAGGATGCTTTTCTTGAAACCAAAAATAATCTTTATGAGTTAGCAGTCTTTAATTTCTACTCAAGTAAAGTTAATTTACCAAAGAAAATATTCTTTGCATCACCACCTGATGAGCTAATTCTCATAAAAAAATGTATTAGAGATAATATTTCTAAAAAAATAGTCTTTCCAAAAACAAGAAATTCTTTTATCAAGCCTATAGTTTCACTTGCAAAAAATAATGCTTCACAAATAATCAAAAATCATTTAAGTAAAAAAGAAAAATATGCTTTTGCATACCAAGAACTTTCTAAGAAGTTAGGAATAAAAAAAATTGAAAGAATAGATGCATTCGATATAAGTCATCAATACATGCAGCAAGGGGTTGGATCATGCGTGGTATTTTCAGAAAGCGGGCCCTCAAAAAAAGATTACAGACTATTCAATATCCCAAATGATATCGCTGGTAATGATGTTGCATCAATGGAGCATATAATTTCAAGGAGATTAAAATATTATGAGGATCAAAAACCTGACCTAATCTTAATTGATGGTGGAAAAACTCAATTAAATTTCGTAAACAAAATACTCAGAAATTTCGGTATGAAAAAAATTCTTGTTTTAGGGATTGCCAAGGGTAAGGGCAGAGTAAGGGCCACTGAAACTATATATACAAATAATGGTATTTTAGAAATAGATCCTCATTCAGAGTCTTTTAAGCTTTTAAATGAAGCAAGAGATGAATCACATAGATTTGCAATAACTGCATCAAGAAAAAAAATACGAAAATCAAATAAATATTCTGTATTGGATTCTGTAAAGGGTATTGGACCAATAACTAAAAAAGCTTTACTAAAGGAGTTTAAGAGTCTTAGAGGTATAAAAAAAGCTTCAAAGGATGATCTAATGACTATCAAAAATATAAATGAGACAATGGCATTAGAAATTAAACAAAAACTATGATTACAAAAATACTTAATGTCATAACTCTTTCAAGAATCTTTTGTGCAATATTAATTTATTTGATTTTATATTTAGAGAGTAACTACTCTGTAGCCTTATTTTTATTTTTAATTGCATCTTTCTCTGACTTTCTTGATGGCTATCTTGCAAGAAAAACGAACTCCGAATCCGTATTGGGTGAAATCCTAGATCCTATAGCTGACAAATTATTAATTGTATTTGTTCTAATTGGTTTAAGCATAAACCTTGATAGTTTTTTAATTGGTTTTATTTCAGCTGTTATTATTTCAAGAGAAATTTGGGTCGCTGCTTTAAGAGATATCAACTCTAGAAATAATCAATCTGACAAAACAAGAGTGACATTTTTAGCAAAGACAAAAACTGCAATACAGATGTTATCGATTTTAATGTATATCTTTGGTCTAACGATTAATAATATGATGGTTCTTTTCTTTGCTGATATTATCCTTATAATTGCCCTTTTAATTACAATCCAAACAGGTTTTCAATATACAATTTCAACTTTTAAAAATGAGTAAAGATAGAAAAATAATAGATATCGCCAGGCAAGTTATTGATGACGAAGTCGAAGCCCTAATTGGCTTAAAAGACTACATAGATGAAGACTTTGAAGAAATTATAAATGTAATATGCAAGTGTGAAGGTCGTCTTATTTTCACCGGCATAGGAAAATCTGGTCATATTAGCAAGAAAATATCTGCAACTTTATCTAGTACTGGAACTAGCTCTTTCTTTATGCACTCCACTGAGGCTTTTCATGGAGATCTTGGGATGATTCAGAGTAATGATTTAGTTGTTGCAATAAGCTACTCTGGTGAGACCAAAGATCTTCTTAAGACTATTCCAATAATAAAGAGATTAGGTTGTTCAGTAATAGGCGTATCAGGAAATGATAAATCAACACTATCAAAAATTTCCGATTATCATCAATTGATAAAAGTCGAAAAAGAAGCATGTCCGCTTGACCTTGCTCCAACTTCAAGTGCAACGGCAACTCTTGTTTGGGGAGATGCGTTGGCGATTTCTCTAATGAACAAAAAAGATTTTAAACCTGAAGATTTTGCTAAGTCTCATCCAGGAGGAACTCTGGGAAAGAGACTGTTACTTTCAGCAAGAGATGTAATGATATCTGGAGATGAAATACCAACTGTCAAATATAATGAATTATCAAAAGATGTTATTAAAAATATCTCTGAAAAGGGGATGGGTGTTACTTTCGTAGTAGCTGAAAATCATGATGTTGCAGGACTAATAACTGATGGAGATATTAGGAGAGCAATTGACAACTCTAATTACTTCTTTGACATGTCTGCTCAAGATATTATGACTAAAGGGTTTCTATCAGTGACTCCTGATGAATTAGCTTCTGACTGTCTCAACAAGATGGCCAAAAAAAAGATAGGATGTCTTGCAGTAATGCAAAATAATGAATTAGTTGGCGTCATCAATCAAAAAGATTTAGTTAAATTGGGTATATAATCCATCTTAATGGCTGGGTGGCAGAGTGGTCATGCAGCGGACTGCAAATCCGTTTACGCCGGTTCGATTCCGGCCTCAGCCTCCACTGGCATAATACAAAATAAAACGTTTATTTACATAAATTTTCTATATAATATCTTTTTTAATTGGATATATTATTATGAAAATACTTGTCATGGGCCTTCCTGGAAGTGGTAAAACTTATTTAACTGAAAGACTCCAGCCTTTATTAAAATCTGCTTGGTATAATGCAGATAAAGTAAGAGATATGGCTAATGATTGGGACTTTTCAGACGAAGGAAGAAAAAGACAGTCAAATAGAATGCGCACTCTTGCTGATTTTGAAAAAGAAAATGGTAGATTCGTTATATGTGACTTTGTCTGCCCAACCTCTGAAACTAGAAATAATTTTAAAGCAGATATTACAATTTGGATGGATACAATTAAAGAAGGTAGATTTGAAGATACTAATAATATTTTTGTAAAGCCAAATAAAGTTGATTTCCACGTGACTGAATGGAACGATAAAAATCATATAAATATTGCACATGACATAAAGGAAAAATATGTTTGATTGGAAAAAGCCTACAGTCCAAATGCTTGGGAGATGGCAGCCGTGGCATGATGGCCATCAAGAATTATTTAAAAGATGTGTTTCCAAGACAGGCCAAGTTGCAATTCAGGTTAGGGATGTTCAAGGCGCATCTGGTGGAGATGGCCAAGAAGATAATCCTTTTGAGTGGGAACAGGTATGTACAAATATTGAAACTGGTCTAGCGAGAGATGGATTTAAGAGAGGAGTTGAATATGAAATTATGCTCGTCCCAAACATTGTTAATATTACATACGGAAGAGGTGTTGGATATTCATTTGATGAAGAGATATTTGATGAATCAATCACATCAATTAGTGCAACTAAAATAAGAAAAAAACTTAGAGAAGAAGGAAAATTAAAATAAAAACTCTAAGTTGGTCTAAAATAACTTATGATAAATTTTTATAAGCTTCAATGAAAGTTGGCATTATTGGTTATGGTTTTGTTGGAAGAGCATTAGCTAATGGTATTAAAAGTGAAGCATCAATATTTAAAGTTGATCCAAAACTTAAAACATCTATTGAAGATCTAGTCAGTTTTGACCCAGATGTTATTTTCATTTGTGTTCCAACACCCCTTCAAAAAGATTTAAGAATTGATCCAAGTATTGTATTTTCTGTGATAGAAGAAATCCTAAGATTTGATTTTAGCTCTCTAATTGTTCTTAAAAGTACCATTTTGCCAAACTATTTAATTGATATTCAAAAAAAATTTAAAAAATTTATTTATAATCCCGAATTTTTAAGAGAAAAACATGCCGAAGAGGATTTTATAAACTCTAATATGATAGTGCTTGGAGGTGATAAGAAAGAAATCAATGCGTTGAAAAACTTCTATACTAAATATACAAAATGTATTTCTAGGGACTTTATAGAAACCGACATTGTTACAGCATCACTCATAAAATATACAATAAACACTTTTTTAGCGACTAAAGTATCTTTTTTTAATGAGCTTAAACAAATCTATAAGAATATAAATGCTTCTGATAGTTGGGAAAACTTTATTTCATATCTTCAGAAAGATAATAGAATGGGTTCTAGTCACATGTCGGTGCCTGGACATGACGGAAAAAAAGGTTTCGGTGGAGCATGTCTTCCAAAAGACTCAATCTCTATGTATAACTTTGCTAAAGAAATTAATTTGGATCTTAGTGTCTTAAAAGCAGCTATTGATGTTAACAATGGAATAAGAGCTGAGTATAATGATGATCCTAGGGAGTTAGAACAAAGAATAAGATTTAATGATAAAACTTAATTTGCCCAGGTGGTGGAATTGGTAGACACAAGGGATTTAAAATCCCTCGAAGGCAACTTCGTGCCGGTTCAAGTCCGGCTCTGGGCACCATTCACGTGATAATAGCTTTAAGGTAATCATTGTATGAGTTATTTTCTTTGCTTGTAATTCTCAATATATCTTCGCTTGTAATCCATTGATTTTTGTATGCAATTTCTTCGGGACATAATATTTTTGTTCCCTGTCTCTTATCAAGAGTATAAATAAAATTTGATGCCTCTATAAATGATTCAGGCGTTCCTGTATCAAGCCATGCGAATCCAGATCCTAAAATTTCAACATTTAGTTTATCATTTTTTAAATAAAACATATTTATATCAGTTATTTCTAATTCTCCTCTTTGAGAAGGTTTGATATCTTTGGCAATATTAACAACATCATTGTCATAAAAATATAAACCGGTTACTGCATAATTCGATTTTGGATTTTTTGGTTTTTCTTGTATCGAAGTTACCCTAAAATTCTTGTCAAAATCAACAACGCCGAATCTCTCTGGATCGGAGACTTTATATGCAAAAATTGAAGCAACATCTGTTTTTCCATTGGCAGACATTAGAAGATCTTTAAAATTTGCTCCATAAAAAAGATTATCACCTAGAATTAGAGAAACTAAGTCTTTGCCGATGAACTTTTTACCAATAATAAAGGCTTGAGCCAAACCCCCCGGATTTTTTTGGATTTCATAACTGAGATTAATTCCCCATTGGCTTCCATCACCCATTAGATCTTGATATTGTGAAATATGTTGCGGGGTAGAGATTATTAAAATATCTTTTATATCACCAAGCATCAGTGTGGATACAGAGTAATAAATCATAGGCTTGTCATATATAGGAATGAGTTGTTTTGATAAAGCCTTCGTAATAGGATAAAGTCTAGTGCCGTGTCCACCAGCCAAAACAATTCCTTTTCTTTTACTCATATTATTTGGGTTATTTGGATTACAAAAAAGTATTATAGTCTACTTAGGTTTATAATATAATTAATTATGTCAAGTTTACCTCATCGTCCTTTATTTTTAATAGGCCCTCCCAGAAGTGGAACAACAATATTAACTCAGGTATTAAATGTTTCTGATAAGGTCTTGATAACTGATGAATTGCGTATATTTGGATGGATGGTAAAAGAAATTAGAAAAATTAATGCTGGTCATGATATGTTTGGAGATCCCTATCCATTTAACAATAATGCAGATATTGCAAGTTATTTACAATCAAATGCCAGTCATTTCTTGCTGGGTTTTTACCAAGATTTTGCAAAAAAAAATAAAAAAGATGATTTCATATATTGGGGTGATAAGTATCCCCATTTTGACAAATATCTTCCTATGATCTCTAGAATGTTTCCAAGAGCATCATATGTCCTTATTTTAAGGAAAATTTCTGAAGTTATTAATTCTGTGATGGTAGGCCATAAATGGAGTAAAGAAGATTCAATTAAATACGTTATTGATATTTACAAAAATTATTTAGATACTATTAGTAAAATTAAAAAAGATAAATTATTTGCATTTAGTTATGAATCTTTGAAAGAAAAGGAGCCTGTTCTTAAAATTGCTCAAATTTTTGAATTTTTAGATCTACCACTATCAAAGTCAGACGAAAAAAATATTATTAAAATACTTTCATATCAATCTCATACTGTAAGAGGTACAAAGAAAGTAGGAAAAAAATTTAGTAAAAATAAAAGCAAAATCATCCTTGAACCTGAAGAAGTAGAATCAATTAATAATTTAAGGGATGTTAAAATGTTAAATAAGGAGATAGTAAAAAGGTTTTCTATACAAATTATTTAATTATATAGCGTTAATTGCCTTCACAACTTTTTGCGATACTGCTTCGACAGAGTAGTTAGCATATACATATTTTTTTGCATCTTCACGAATTTTTTTAGCTTTTGTTTCATTTTCATATGCCCACAAAATTTTAAGTGCTGCATCTTCGACTGAAGGATTTGCCCAGAATTGACCATCAGCTTCTGGATACTCATCTCTTCTAACCGGCACAAGATTGTAATCAACTAACAAGCTGTTTTCATCATTCATAAAATCAATATTACCTGAATAATTAGTAGCTACTACCACATTTCCTGCAGACATATTTTCAATAAGGTTAAGACCAAAGCCTTCACTCCTATGTAGACTTACGAATATATCAGTTAAATTTCTTAATCCCGACATCTCATTCTCAGATAATATTTCATCTATAACAATAATATCTAATGATGACTCTTTCTTAATTTGATCAATACTATCTAAAAGCTCAACTTTACCTAATTTTCCTGAAATTTTTAAAATTAATGAAGCATCTTTTAAGAATTTGCTATTGAGTTTTGCAGCTTTTTCAAATGCTTTGATACTGGCAATAGGATTTTTACGAGTGACATATGAGTCAAGATCAAAAAATGTTGAAACATAAAATCTTTTTTTGAGACCTAATTTTTTTGTTAAACCAAATAACCCTCTTGAGTGTTTAGAGATTGGATGCGGTATGACTTTAGGAGAAAAGTCATAAGACCTTTCTATTGAGTTAGCTATAAAATTTGATGGAACCCATAAATCATTCAATAGAGATCCACTTTTGAGATACTTTGATGGAAACTTCTCGAGTTCCCAAGCCCAGTAGCCAATTTTATAGCTATTTTTCAAAATGCTTGGAATGAATGGTATGCAGTTTGGTGTTTGATCTGCATTTACATGAAAAAGAGAAATGTCATGTTTTTTCTGATTAGTATTAGCCTCTTTAATTATTGAATTATCTTCTGGAGTAACCGAATATTTTGATACTTTAATATCAGATACTTTTAATATATCCTCCATGAGCTTTACACCTTTCGCTACACCTGTACTTGAATCAAAATAACCAAAAAGGTTAATACCTCTTTTGTTGAATTTGGAGGTATCTAATGGGCTAAAAAGACCTAAATCATTTTTTCCAGAATCCTTTTCATTATATGCTTGGCCACTAAGATATCTTCTAATAGGATTTTTTAAGATTAAAAGATTTTTGTTAGAAGAAATTGTCGGGAATCTTCTTGAAAGTTTTTTAAGTTGACGCAGCAGAAGACTTTTGATTTCAAGTTTTTTTGATGATGATATTGTGATTTTATCTGGAACAAAATGATTGAAGTCTTCTGGAATTTCATTATTTTTTGATGATGTAAAGATCCATTTGTAAAATGAATTAACTCCTTCTTCATTCGATATATCGAATGCATCCCTAAGATCCTGTCTTGATAAATATAAACCCATAAGAACTCTTGGCAAATTAGTAAATTCTCTTATTTCAATAGATGATTCAGAAAACCAATCTATATTAATAGAGCTAAAATTAAGCGGACCATTTCTTTTCTCAACCTCTTTTATGTAATTCCTGTGAAATTGTGTCAAAGAAATATCATTTATTTCATTAAAACCATAATGTATATCAATATTTAAATTTTCGAAGTCTTTTGTATTTTCTTTCAGCTGATCTAAATATAATCCGATTTTTTCCTTTAGGGGCCCTGAAACATTATTTTCGAACCTATTCTCATGCTTGCTTATGGATACGAATTCAAATTGATCATTAAAAACAAGCCCAGAAAAATGAAAAAATATTACCTTTATTCCATTGCTTAAAAAACAATTTTCGCTTTTCTTGATTTCTCTTTCGTGAAGATTCCAATAAGCTATATTAGCCTCTGGACCATAATAAATATGAGTTTTGTTAATGAATGTTGGTAAGAAATCACAAAATTTTTGATCGGTAAATAAATTTCTTTTTATATCGCTAAAGCATAAAGTTTTGCACTTTTCCATCCAATATTCTAAAAACACTTCTGTACCAACTTTACTTAGCCCAAGAAACCCTAAATTGTATGTGCCAGAATTTCCAATTTCTTGTAAAGTTGGATTTTTATCGTCTTTATAAGGTGAGAGAATATGAGGAGTAACGATAGCATTTTGAGTATCTAAGATTTCCTCAAAAGCATTGAGAGAGTCATCGATTATAATGTCTGGATCAAAATAAAATACCTTTGAATATTTTTCTTGGAATAATTTATTGAATACAAAAGGTTTAATAGCTGTGTTAAGTTCTAAAATAGAATACCTAAAAATAAGGTCTTGAAAGTCACTAATACCAATATCTTCAGCATAGATTATTTTTATATCAAGATCAGATAGGAAGCTGTCAACAAAATCTCTTTTCGTGTCACATAGGATTAAATAAATATCTTGATTGGTGTTCTCTCTAAGTGAAGAAAGAAGGATTTTTGCAGTTGGGAGATAATTCGTAGAGCATATTGTGAAATATGCAACATCTGGCATAGACTTCATAGGTAAAGATTAAAATAATAGAGAATGATACCCTATAAACTTAAAATGTTTATACATTTCTTGTTTGTCTTTTGGATGAGCCTCATCTGGCAAAATTATACTCATTCTTTTGCAGTATGAATCGAGATCTAATTCAATTAGATATGGAAGTCTTCCTTCTTTATAACCATGTCTTGTAAAGTGCTCATTCATAGAACCATCAAAATTGGAAGTATCAGGATAGTTTTCAATGTAGAAAATCTCATCAACAACTACTTGGAATGGAAAACGTCCTTCTTCCCATCCAGAATTTACGTAATGATTCCATAAAGCGTTTACATTATCTTTATCGATAGTTCCATGAAGATCTTCATAGTTCTGGTAGTAGAACTCGTGATCAAAATATGTATTCATCAAAGCTTGTGAGTGCGCAATTTTATTAGTTGAAAAACCTTTTATCTTTTTCTGAAGAAATGTTTTGCTTGGAGGTAGATACATATTACTAAATACTAAATGTTGATTGATTAGTTATTCTAATACAAATTTGCAATTAAGTTTATAAAAAAAACACATTATTTATACTTTATAAGTATTGCCCTTTTTTATCTTTTTCACTTATTAGACTCTCAGAAATCTCTATTGGCCAAGTAATTTTAATTTTAGGATCATCCCACATAATAGTTCTTTCATCTTCCTTACTATAATATTGAGAAGTTTTATAGTGTAGTTGAGAATTTTCACTCAGAGAAACAAATGCATGTCCAAAACCTTCAGGAATCCATAAAAGTCTTTTATTATCCGCGCTAAGCTCAATTGAGAAATATTCCAAGTATGTTTCTGAATTTTTTCTAAGATCAACGGCAACATCGAAAACTTTTCCACTGATTACTCTTACAAGCTTTGCTTGAGCACATGGATGCTTTTGTAAGTGAATTCCTCTTAAAACTCCATATTTTGAGGATGAGTGATTATCCTGAACAAGCTCAATGTCTCTTTCAATCAGACTAGAAAAGACTTTCTTGTTATAACTTTCATAAAAAAAACCTCTTTCATCTTCATACAAAGTTGGCTCAAAGTAAAAAAGATCCTTAATGCCAGTTTCAAAGCGCTTCATATGATTATTATATAAGATAAGCACTCAAGATTTAATATCTTACTTCGTTAAGATAATCCAAAAAATATTCTTTCCAATCCTTAAAAATGATTTCAAAGGAATTTTGTACTTTATTATTATCAAGAACTGAATAAGATGGCCTTTTGGCATCAGTTTTGAAATCCTTAGATGAAACCGGGCTAATATGATTAAGCTTATTTTTTTTATTTTCCTTAAAGTTTTCATGGATTAAACTCGCAATCTCAAACCAAGTTGTCTGTCCAGATGGAGAAATATTATAAATACCAAACTTATGGCTTAACTCAACAGAAGTAAGAACTTTGATTACTGTATCAACTATTAACGATGTTGGTGTTGGAACACCCACTTGATCATCAACTATTTTTAGGGACTCTTTTTCTTTAGATAACTTAATGATTGTTTTAGGGAAGTTTTTGCCAAAATGACTATATACCCAGCTTACCCTAAAGATAAAAAATTTTTTAGCAGATTCAATAACATTTTTTTCCCCAAGATATTTTGTCGTACCATAGAAATTTACTGGATCTTTATATTCATTCTCATTAATTGGTTTTATGGATTTACCATTAAAAACATAGTCTGTAGAAAAATGAATTATTATGAAATCTTTTTTTTTAGAAAGTACTGCTAGATTTTTGACAGCATCTGAATTTATTTTTATTGCAAGGCCTTTTTCACTTTCTGCATTATCAACTTTTGTATATGCTGCACAATTTATTACTGCCCATGGGTTGATCTTATTTAAAGCACTTTCAAGAACATTATTATCAGTTATGTCTAGACTGCTTTTATCAAAATAGTGAACATTAAATTGTAAATTAAATTCATTATTTGAAAAAAACTCTTTTCCAAGTTGGCCATTAGAACCCAGAACAATTATATTTCTTAGTTGTTTCATGATTCATGTAAATTTTTTTATATACCATTTAAGAGTTTTACGAATTCCCGAGTCAAAATTTTCTTTTGGGGACCAATTTAATTTTGTTTGGATTTTTTTTGAATCTATGGAATATCTAAAATCATGACCAGGCCTATCTTTTACAAAAGTAATTAAATCTTCATAACTGGAGATTTGATTCTGATTGCGTTGCTTCCCAATTGGAAGATACTCCTCCAAGATTGAACAAATTGTTTCAGCTATTGAAAGATTAGTAATCTCATTAAGCCCACCGATATTGTACGTCTCTCCAAAGTCTCCATGATTAATAACTTTGCAAATAGCAGAGCAATGATCATCAACATATAACCAATCTCTAATATTCAAACCATTACCATAAATTGTAATTGGCTTTAGATTAATTGCATTAAAAATTATTTTAGGAATTAATTTCTCAACATTTTGATTAGGACCATAATTATTGGAACAGTTTGTGATGATGGTATTAAGGTTATAAGTTTTATTCCAAGCTCTTACTAAATGATCCGAGGATGCTTTAGAGGCAGAGTATGGACTGTTGGGTTTAAATTGATTCATTTCACTAAAACTTGAATCATCTTTTTTTAGGGACCCGTAAACCTCATCTGTACTTATGTGAATGAAAATAATATTTCTTTTAAACTTCCTTCTAATAACTTCAGAGCATTTAAGAAGATTATACGTACCCAAAATATTCGTATTTATAAAATCCTCTGGAGCCTCTATTGAATTATCGACATGACTTTCAGCAGCAAAATTTACAATTAGATCAATAGAGTGTTCACTTAAAATCTTTAGTACTAGATTTTCATCACAAATATCACCCTCAATAAACTCATATCTTTCGTCATTCTCAAAATTTCTTGTATTTTTGAGATCGCCTGCGTATGTAAGTTTATCCAAATTAAAAAGGCTAAGACCTCCCTCTATTTCTAAGAAATTATTACATAAAATATTTTCAATGAAGTTAGAACCAATAAAACCACATCCGCCTGTAACAAGTATTTTTTTAAAATTACGCACTTTATCTTTTTACCACAATATTAATTATTAAACCTATATTTCCAAAAAAGGATTGTCTATAAACCCCAGATTTAAAAAGATTAACAAATCTTATTAAAAATTTTTTACTATGAATATATTTTTCAAAATATCTTAATACAAGTTTTTTTTCAGCGCTAATATTTTTAAGATCTCGGAGCTGCTCTAAATTACTTTTACTGTAATTATTAAATTCGCCTTTAAGAGCCATTCTTATTCTAACAAGCTTACTCAAAAAGCCTTTATTTGAACCAATCTTATTTTTTGAATGTTGTCTATATTGAACTGTTGGATTCTGATTATAAATTATGACTCCATCAAAAACGCTGACGAGTAAATAAATTATCCAATCATGGCTGACGATATGCTTTTTAGTATTCAAGTTTGATAAAAGTTGGAAAGCTTTTCTATTAAATACCATCGTATTTGCACCCGCAATAGATTGAACAAGTGCATTTCTAAAAGATGGAGATTTTTTAAAAAGGATGGATTTTCCGATATTTTCTCCCTTTTCATTAATCAAAAAAGTTCTTGAGCATGAAAGAGAAGGAACATTTTGATAATCGCTAATTAAATCTATACTTGTAAAAAGATGATCTCGGAGCCATATATCGTCTTGATCGCAAAATGCATAATAATTGTAATTAATATCAATTTTTAAAGCCAAGTCAATAAAGCTATTTGCGTAATGATTTTCATCTCCCTTGAAAACTCTAACATTAATATGAGGACTCTCATTAATAAATCTTTCAAGAATGGCCTTTGAATTATCTACTGATAAATTATTCTTTACATACAAATCAATTTCCACTCCTTTTTGAAGCCCTATAGAATTCAGCTGATCTGATAAAAATGATTCACCATCTTTAATACAAAGTATTACTGCTATTTTCATTTTTCTATTAATATTTAAGCTTATAATACAAGATTAAAAATATTTTTTTTAATGCTAACTAACTATGATAAGCAAAAAAAATTCTTTCTTTAAAACAATTGAAGAAATTACAATATTGTTTTTCTTGTTAATAAATCCTGGTAGGTCATTCCTTGGAAAAAAACTCAATTTTAATTGGGGAATAATTTGGGACATAATTAGTCCACTTTTTCTTGTTGCAGGGTGGTCTATCTTGATGGAATTAGGTATCAGAGGCAAGAATTTTGATCTATCGTATTTTGCTTTTATTCTTGTTTTTTGGTTTGGTTTTTCACAGAGTGTGACCAAATTAATCAATATAAATATTCCCAAGCCTCTTCAAGTAAAAAAAGGTTTAAACATTTTGAACATAATGATTGCAAACTTTCTTTCATCAGTAATTCAAATCTTCTTTAGAATGCTGATTACTCTTTTTTTTCTTCATTCCCTTAGTTTTAACATTTCACTATTTACAATATTTTATGCATTTTTTCTGATTTCTTTGTTCTCATTCTCATATGGAATAATTTTTTCATATTTTTTTAGAAATAATTTATTTTTGAGAGATGCACACAACCTTTTCTTGCAGTTTCTCTTTTTATCATCTTCTGTAATTATCCCTGTTTCAATATTGCCTGAACAGATTAGAATGTTTCTTCTATACAATCCTCTAGTACACTTATTTGAGTGGATGAAAATCTCAACATCTGGAATTTATCTAGACTATATTTACTTAGAGTACTTTTTAATCTTTCTACTAGTAATTTTAAGCTTTACTCCAATCTTCCTATGGATGATGAATAAAGAAAAAAATTGTTGGCTCAGAGGATGAATTCAATAACTCAAAATATTAGACATATTCTTGCTGAAAACAACTGTAATCAAAATGGTAATGTTTTAATTTTTACAGCAAATAATGCCCAAGTCGATTCAGTAAATAATTTAAGTAACCAAGATAATTTTCTTAAAAAACCTATTGATTCTTTTCAAGAGGAGTTTCTAGATAATTCATTCTTTCTCCAAAATCTCTCTCTAGCAAACAATATTAAATTCGTCTTGAATCTGAAAGGAATGTCTTTGGAAGATTTTATTAGTGAAAATCTTCTAGATGAATTATATGAAGACCTTGGCAATAAACTTATAAGGAATATTCCCGAGGACCAAACAAAAAAATTTTTAATATTGCTATATTTATATAGCAATAATACTTGTCTCATAAAAATACCAGAATTTATAAATATTGTATTAAATAAGTTTGGCCAAAAATATTCCCAGATTATTAAGAATTATTTTTTAAATAAGCAAATAATTTTTTTTACTAAGTATAGACCCGACTCAAGAAGCAATGAATTTTTTAAGAATTTTATAGTACCATATGAAGATAGTTATAAATTATTTAAAAATGCCAGAGAAACAAATGATTTTATTTCTCTTAAAAATCTTCTTGATTAGATAAATGTTTAAAAAGTTTACCTTAAAATTGTCCATTTTTAATTTTTCTATTTTAATATCTTTAATCGGCTTTATTTTTATGACGACAATGCGAAGCTATGAGTTTAAAGCTGAATCAATCTTTGAAGTTTCGTCTGAAGAAGTTGAGATAGCTTCTCAAGGACTTCTGGGATCATTTATTGGACCTTCATCCAATAACGCTAATATAGTTAAATCCTTTCTTGAGTCGAGAGAAGCTAGCAGCTTATTCAAGGAAAGCTTAGATATTAACAAAATCTTTTCAAATGGAAATATTGCTTACTTTTCAAGATACGGCTCATTGTTTTGGGACCAGTCATTCCATAGTTACTATAGAGACAAGGTTAAAATTATAATCGATACTGAAACAAATGCTGTTATTGTTCAAACCTTTGCGTTTACCCAAGAAGACTCACTTCGTATAAATCTTGAAATAATAAATATGGCGTCAGATTTCTTAGATAGAACAACAAGACTTGCGTCTTTTAATGCAAAAACCCAAAGAGTGTGTGACTTATACTATGTTAATACCGATATTTTTGAAAATAATGGTATAACATTTGACCCCGATGAGAGTATTATAAGCGAATCAACCTCAGCCAATGAATTACTTCTCCAAAAAGCAATAGATTTTCAAAATTTTTGTATACAAATGCTCAATAAAAAACAAGAATCTGCTTCAAATTCATTAGGGATCTTTCCCTTATATGAAATTAAAAGCATCAATGCAGAGGCATCAAAAAAGATTTTGCTTGAAATCTTTGAGGATTCTATGAATTCTGTATCAGCCTCAAATCAGCTGAGAATTATTGCTGAACCAATTTTGCCAGAGCTTCCCGAAAGCAAGAAGTTATTTCTTTACACATTGCTTATTTTCTTATCTAGCACAATTGTATTATTATCATTAAGAATTTTGATTAGATTGACCGATGAACTTCAAACATAAATTAGACTTTAAATTTAATTCTTTTGTAAAAATTTCATATTTATTTTCTTTACTTTTATTTTCTAATATAAATATTTCCCAAGAAATTGATTCAAATTTCTTGAATTCAATTCCTGACGATATAAAAACGGATATAGTAAATATTCAGTCTGAGCAATTCAAAACCCTTGATAATAAAGAATATGATGCGTTCAACTCAAAAATTGAAAAAGAAGATGAACTAAACCATGATAACTCTTCCCTTAAAAGATTTGGAGACGAATTCTTTAATACTACCGCCTCGACTTTTATGCCTATCAATGATCCAGCATCAAACTCTGGATACATTTTAGATGTAGATGATGAAATTCTTGTTCAGTTTTTTGGAGATAGATCTGAGCAATATAAATATAAGATAAATAGGTCTGGAGATATCTTTCTTGAGGATATAGGCAAAGTGAGTTTAGCTGGTCTTTCTCTGGCAAGTGCAAACGATTTAATATCGCAATTAGCTAAAGATAATTTCATTGAAACTGAGGTTTTTTTGACTATTGAAAAAATAAGAGACATTGAGGTGTTAATAACTGGACATGTAAATAGTCCTGGTATTTACATTCTTAATGGATATTCAAATATCCTTCATGCTCTCATAATGGCTGGTGGAATCTCTGATTTTGGATCATTTAGAAACGTTAAAGTCAAAAGACCAGGCCTGCCAGATAAATCAATTGATCTTTATGATTTTTTTATTTTTGCTGATACTTTATCCAATATTTCTCTTAGATCAGGCGATTCAATATTTGTAGATTCAACAACCAATTTAGTTCCTGTCAGAGGAGGTGTTGCAAGAGAAGCGATTTATGAATTTAAAGATAAAGAAACTTCAGCAGACTTAATAAAATTTGCTGGAGGAAAAACATTAAATTCTTTTTCAAAAAAACCTGTGTTATCTAGACTTTCAAATGGCAAACTAAATAGTTTTGAGCTAGAAGATGCAATGGAATTAAATAAAAATGATAGATTATTTGTTCCATATGATGAGTTTGATCCCGATGACTTAATAATTGATTCTGAGAACTATTTTGTTTCTGAGCCTATTTCTATAAATGGTGCCATTAAGAGACCTGGAAATTACTTCATTCAACAAGGCGATACGCTTTCCTCTCTTCTTGAGAAAGTTGGAGGTTACATGGAAAATGCTTATCCCTTTGGAGGAGTTCTAACAAGCAAAGAAGCAGCAACTCTTGAGTCTCAATATAATGAAAGGCTCTATAACGAGGCAGTAAAGTCAATTGCATCGCTCACAAATGCTTCTAAAAGCAATGATTTGATGGCTTTAATGACAATCCTTTCAAATTTCAAACAAATTGAGACAAGCGGAAGAATCGTTGTGGAATTCAATATGGAAAATATTCAGGAAGACCCATCCTTAGACACAGTTTTAAATCCTGGAGATTCAATCTTTATTCCTTTTAAGAAAGATAGAGTTTATGTTTTTGGTGAAGTTCTAAATTCAGGAACGCTCAAGTACTTTGAAGATCTTAAGTTAGTGGATTACATTGAAGCAGCAGGCGGCCTTAGTAAATATGCAGAAAATAGCTCAATAATAATTGTAAACGCTAACGGAAAAGTTGACAGAGCTTCAATAAGGAAATTTGGAAATAATTATGACTTTATCAAGCCTGGAACGGTAATATATGTTCCAAGAAATCTTTCTTTTGTAGAGGGTACCGAGTTAGCAAAAGTTATAGCTCCAATTTTTAGTAGCCTTGCAATTTCTTTGGCATCCTTAAATTCAATTTCAAATAATTAATAACTTAGAAAATGATTAAATTCATAAATCTTTCCAATGATGAGCCATATATAAAATTCCAAAAATCTTTTCTAAGTGCTCAAGAGATGGGTGAAAAATATCAAGAGGCGATTTCAATTAGCTCATATGACCCCACTCAAAAAGAGGTAAATTCCAGATTTGTAAATTTGAAATATATTGTTGATCAAGAATGGATCTTTTTCACTAACTATCGTTCAAATAAGGCAAATGACTTTCTTGCGCACAATCAAGTAAGCGTATTAATATTTTGGCAAACTATAAATACTCAAATACGAATTAAAGCAAATATTTTCAAAACAAATAAAGATTTCTCAGATAATCATTTTCAAAATAGATCAAAAGAGAAAAATGCACTTTCAATATCTTCATATCAATCTAAAAAGATAGAATCATATGATGAAGTTGTTAACAATTATAAAAAAACTTTGATGGCTATGGAGGAGAATCAAGAGAGGCCTGAATACTGGGGGGGATACTCGTTTGTTCCGTCATATATAGAGTTTTGGCGCGGAATGAAGTATAGGTTGAATAAAAGAGAAGCATACACAAAAATAGGTGATGGCTGGTCAAAAAAAATACTACAGCCATGATTTGATCTTGCTAAAATTTATTTTTAATCTAAAATTACCCAATGCGAAACTCCTTAGATAGCTCCAATATATTTTTCACACAAATCTATTAATCATTTTGCCCAAAAAAAATACCTCTCCTATAAATAATTCAATTCAAGCAAGTGAAGTTTTGCTTATAAATGAAGGTGGAGTTAAGGAAGGCATTATTCCTTTGAAAGATGCTTTGAAAAAAGCCGAAACATTATCTCTTGATCTCGTGCAGGTTTCATCTAAAGACTCACAACCAGTTGTTTGCAAGCTGCTAGACTATGGAAAATATACATTTTCAAAGAAAAAAAGCTTATCAAATTCAAAATCTAAAACTAAAAAAACAACTCTTAAGGAAATTAAATTTAGACCATCAACCGATGTAGGTGATTACAATATTAAATTAAAAAAAATAAAAAGCTTTATTCTTTCAGGTGATAAGACTAAAATAAGTGTCCGTTTTAGGGGGAGAGAGATTCTAAACAGTAATTTAGGTTTGGATCTCCTCCAGAAAGTAAAATTAGATTTGGAGGACTGCTCGCAAGTTGATCAGGAACCATCATTAGAAGGTAGACAATTGCAGATGGTTTTATCTCCAATAAGAAAGAAATAGAAGATATGGGCTATAAACTAAAAAAACATTCAGGGGCTGCAAAACGTTTCAAGAAGACAAGTTCATCTTTTAAAACTAGAAGTGCTAACAGGAATCATATTTTGTCAAAACAATCTACAAAAAGAAAAAGACATAATAGGGGACTAAATAAACTTACTGGTTCCGTTCTTAAGGTAGTTCAAAAACTTACAAATTAATTATGGCAAGAGTAACAAAATCTAATACTGCAAAAAAAAAGCATAAAAAAGTCCTTAGCGCCACAAAAGGTCATTATGGTGCTAGAAGTCGCCTATATAAAACAGCAAAGCAATCAAATATAAAAGCTCTTCAATATGCATTTAGAGATAGAAAAAACAGAAAAAGGTCTTTCAGAAATCTTTGGATATCTAGAATAAATGCCGCAGCTAGGGATTTAGGGATCTCTTATTCAAAACTTATTAATTTGCTCGAAAAGAAACAAATTAAAATAAACAGAAAAATCCTTGCAGACATCTCTGTAAACGACAAAAAAGCATTTCAGGAAATAATTAATAAAGCCTCGGGCTAATGTCACCAAGAGAAAATCTATTTATTTCTGACATCAAAAAAGATGTTGGATCTCAACATCCTATTGAGAAAATGAAAAATGAGCTAGTAAAAATAATGGAATCATTTGGTTTTAGTTATGAAGAGGGCCCTGAAATTGAAACTGAAGAAAATAATTTTGATATGCTCAACATCAAAAAGAATCATCCTGCCAGGCAAATGCATGATACTTTTTATGTTGAAAATAAATCTTTTGTTTTAAGGACACATACATCACCAGTCCAAGTAAGAAGTATGCTAAAACTTAATCCACCAATTTCTATTGTATCCGCTGGTAAAGTATATAGAAAAGATGATGATTCAACCCATTTACCTATGTTTCATCAAGTTGAAGCAATTTGTGTAGACAAAAATATAAACTTCTCGAATTTAAAGTATCTAATTTATGAAATCTGTTCAAAACTTTTTGGTTCAGATGTCGAAATTAGATTTAGGCCATCATATTTTCCATTTACTGAGCCATCTGCTGAAGTGGATATAAAATCAGAAGATGGTAGATGGCTTGAAATACTTGGATGCGGTGTTGTGAATCCTTTAGTCCTTGATAATTGTAATATTAACTCTAATAAGTTCTCTGGTTTTGCTCTTGGAATGGGGGTTGAAAGAATAGCAATGCTCTTAAATAATGTTAATGATATAAGAGATTTTTATAAATCAAATCTTGATTTTCTTGGTCAGGATAAATGAAGTTTCATTACCAACATTTATTGGAGCTTCTTAAAAAAACCCCATCTAGAAATGAACTCTCAGAAATACTTTTTCAGCTTGGTCATGAAAATGAAATTGAGGATGAAATTTTTGATCTTGAACTTACTCCTAATAGAGGTGACTGTCTAAGCTTATTAGGGCTTGCAAGAGATTTAAATTTCTTTTTTGAATATAAAGATAATATAGAGATTTATGATAGCCAGTTAGATAAGTTTGATTTTGATTTTATAAATTATGAGCCTAAATCTTGTCCAGAAATAAATTTCCTATATCTTGAGATAGAAAATGAAGTAGACCCTTACACCGACTACCTTCAGTCATATTTCAAAGATTTACCAAATAAAAGAGTAAATTTTTTTACAGATATCTCTAACTATGTTTCCTATGAATTAGGACAGCCTACTCACTGTTATGATTTCTTATCTCTTCAAGGGACTTTAGAGCTTAAGAAAATAGATCAAAAAAAAGATTTCATCACTTTGCAAGATGAAAAAATTAAGATTGATGAAGGTGACCTAGTTTTTTGTATTGGTGACGATGTGGTTAACTTAGCTGGAATAATGGGTGGGAAGAGTACTAGATGCAACAATAATACAACCAAAGTTTTATTGGAGTGTGCACATTTTAGACCTGATGATATTCTCGGAAAGAGCACAAAGTATGGTTTAAACTCTGATGCATCTCATAAATTTGAAAGATATGTTGATCCTGCTCTCCACGATTTAGCTATGAGAAGGTTTATTAAAATTGTAGAAGACCATGTTGATATCAAGGAAATAAAACTTTATAAAAGTTCTAATAGTAAGCATTTAGATAGAGTAATAGACTTAAATCCTTCTAAAATAAACAGTATTCTTGGAACAAGTACTGAGAATGAGAAAATTATACAAATTCTTAGTAAGTTATTTTTTGAGATAGCAGATAATGAAGTTAAAGTTCCGTCATTTAGAAATGATATCTTTAATATGAATGATATTGCAGAAGAGATAGCTAGAATTATTGGATATAACAATATTCCATCTAAGAGAATTGATCTACCGAAAGTTAAAAAAGACTTTTCACTTATAGATTTTCTTCGCATGCATCTTATTAATAATGGTTTTACAGAAGTTATTAATTTTCAGTTTTCAAACAAAAATGAAGATGGAAGTATATCTATAGATAACCCTCTTGATAAAAATAAAAGCAGTATAAGGACATCTTTGAAAGATTCTCTAATTGAAAACTTACTTTTTAATGAAAGAAGACAAAAAAGCTCTATTAAGTTATTTGAGATATCAGATACTTACTCAATAGATTCAAGTGGAGATATCCATATTAGAAAAGTTATGGGTTTAATTGCTTCTGGGCATGTAGCAGATAACTATAAAGATTTTTCAAGAAAAATTGATTCAAAATTTATAGATTCAATATTTAAAGATTTAAAAGTTGATATATCTAAGTATTTATCGAATATTGATAGACAGCTATTAGATACAAAAAGAAAAGAAAAGATATGGTTTATGGAAGTTCCTCTTGAAACACTTAAAATCTCTCTTGATGATATGGATATTGATCAAAAAGATAAAAGTATAAATTTTTTCAAATATCAAGAAATCTCTGACTTTCCATCATCTATGAGAGATTTTTCATTTATGGTAAGCGATGTTGATACCATAAATAAGATTTCTCAAAAAATACTTGATTTTGATTCAAAGATATTGAAAGATGCATTTTTATTTGATTTCTATGAAAATACTTCAAAAAAACAAGTAAAAGCAGCCTTTAGATTTATTTTTCAAGATTTTTCAAAAACTCTTACTGATGATCAAATAAATCAGGAATTAGAACCATTATTAAGTGAAATTCTTAAGCTTAAGAATGTATCTATTCCTGGATACATAAAAAATGACATTTCCCAATAGATTTTTAAAAATACTTCTTTTTATCATAATATTTTTTTCTGAAGAATCAGTTGTTGATGATTTTGAAAATAATGTTTATAACAATCATGGCTCAGTTGGGCTTGTTAATATGCCCTCTGCAAGATTTTATGATGAAAGTTCATTTGGAATTACTTTTTATGATGGAACCCCTGATCAAAAAGTTACCCTAACTTCTTCTCCTTTTGATTGGTTAGAAGCTTCCTTCTTCTATACAAATATCCAGGGATTCCCATATCCTGGTTATGAATATCAGGATTACAAGGATAAAGGCTTTAATATGAAAGTGAGACTTAAGGAGCAAGGAAAACTACCAGCACTTGCATTTGGCATCAATGATATAGCAGGGACAGGATTTTATAGTGGGGAGTATGTTGTTGGTTCATATGAATATAACGATTTTGATTTCCATTTTGGCTTAGGTTGGGGAACGCTTAACGGCAAGAATGATTTTAAAAATCCACTGTCTCTATTGGATGAAAGATTTAAGAATAGACCAGTGGATTTTGAGGACCAAGGTGGTCAATTTCAGCCATCGAGATATTATTCAGATGAAAATGTTTCTGCTTTCTTTGGATTCTCCTACATCCTCAATGACAGAACGCTATTTAAGTTTGAAAGAGATACTACGTCGATGGATGCCCAAATAAACTATCAGCAAGCAAATAGTGACTTTAGTTATGGCTGGGAATATAGGGTGAATAAGAATCTTAGTATTGGTTTTTTCAATGAAAGAGATAGTATTTATTCTTTAAAATTTATCTATAAGCAAAATCCTAATCAAGAAATCTCCAGATATAAATATAAAACTCCAAAAATAAAGGAACAAGCATCAACTTATGATCAATTTATAGCTAATTTAAGAAATAATGGTATTGGCGTAGATAAAATTATTAAAAAAGGTGAGGTTATTGGAATTGACATTACTCAATTTACCCACCCAAATATTAACGTAATTAATGAAATTATCGATAAAGCTAAATCTAATAGTAATTTAACTGAAGAAGTTTTGGTGAATTACAAGATTGTGGATCTAGATGCTATAGAAAATTACGACACTTCATTTGAGGAGAATAGCGAGCAAATTTATATCAGAAAAAGTAAAAAAACATTTAATACTAATACAAGATTTAACTTTAGGCCCTTTTTGGCAGCAAGAGAGGGTTTTTTAAAGGGCGCATTCCTTTTAGAAAATGACTCTGAATATATATTTGCGGATAATTTAATTTTTTCTTCAAACTTAAAGTATTCTTTATGGGATAACTTCGAAGATCTTACGATACCTCCTAGAGATACTTATCCTGCTCAAGTCAGATCTGATGTTAAAGACTATCTTAGAGGATTTAACGATGGAATTGTTATTGGAAGAGCTCAAGTCGATTACTATAAAACTATAAAACCTAATCATCATATAATGCTTTCTGCAGGCATATTTGAAGAAATGTTTGCTGGATCAGGCTTTGAATATCTTTATTCTCCAAGCGAAAAGAATTTTGCAATTGGATTTGAAGTATTTGAAGTAAAAAAGAGAGACTACAAGCTTAGGTTTGGATCACTTGATTATAGAAACACCACTGGACATATTAATTTCTATCATAGAAATTATAAATATATTCCATTTGATACTAAGATCTCATATGGCGAATATCTTGCTGGAGATGTTGGTGCAACAATTCAATTCTCAAGAAGCTTTAGGAATGGAGTTGTATTTGGAGTATTTGCCTCATTTACTGACGTTTCATCTGAACAGTTTGGTGAAGGCTCTTTTGACAAGGGTATATTCTTTAATGTACCAGTCTTTTCAAATTTTATTAATTATTCTTGGCGCCCACTCACGAAAGATCCTGGCGCAAAATTAATTCGCAAAAATTCTTTAAATGAACTTTTGGTAAAGTTTAAACCAATAAATTAGGCTTACTAATTTATGGTCTTCAGAAAAAGCGAGGGAGTGTTAATTATGTGCAGAAATTAAACTTTTTTTGGTTAATTCACCAAAAATATTTAATTATTACCAAAATTTATGCATAATTACTCTTTGAGGAGTTAAATAACAATGAAAAAAATATTTTTGTCACTTTTTTTGATACTTTCTTATTCATCATTAAGCATAAATACATTTGCCTTTTCTGATGAAGACCTAGCTGAAATTACTGAAAGCCTTGAAGGTTTGACACCAAATGAGCTTCTTGAAAGAAGAGACTTTTTAATTGCTATGCTTGATGAAGACTCTCTGGTAGATTGTGCTGGCGAAGTGAATGGATCCGCTGTTTTTGATAGTGATGGTAATTGTGTAGATGAATCTAACGAAATATCTGAAACAGAGAATGCTAGAGAATCTATTTTTGCTGAGATTTCTATAATTGAAGCTATGTTAGCTGTTTTAGGCATTTCTTTTGCTGACGATGTTTTGTCTGATGATGATAAAGATACTTTAGCTCCTGTAATTTCAATTCTCGGTGACAATCCTGCTTCAGTTGAGCTTGGTTCGACATACACAGATGCCGGAGCAACGGCAACTGATAACTCCGGCTCATCGATATTGACTACTTCTGGTTCTGTTGATACTGATACCGTTGGTTCATACACGATCACTTACACTGCAACTGATGCTTCTGGAAATACTTCTTCAGCAACTAGAACAGTTAATGTTGTTGATACTACAGCTCCCGTTGTTACAGTCACTGGCGATTTAATAGTAACCGTTGAGCTCGGTGAAACTTATACCGATCCTGGAGCAACCGCGGCTGATTTAGATACATTTACAATTACTTCATCAGGAAACGTAGATACCGATACGGTTGGTTCTTATACTATTACTTATACTGCAACTGATGCTTCTGGGAATAGTGGGAGTGCCTCTAGAACCGTAAATGTTGTTGATACCGTAGCCCCTGTATTTACATCAGCGTCTACATTCACAATCGATGAAAATCAAAATATTATTGGTACAATATCTGCAACAGACTTGGGTGGAGTAACATTATTTACTGGCGACGGTGGAAGCAGATACGAATTTACCGGTGGAGTTGATAATTCATCTTCTCCAGCTTCACTCATAATTTCGGCATCAGCAATTAATGACGGGTACAATGATTATGAAACTATTCAGTCATTTGGATGTAGTACCGGCTATGAAGCAAACATGTATACACTAAAAGCTAGAGATCCGAGTGGAAATGAAACAGTGCAAAATGTTTGTGTTCAATTAAATAACCTCAATGATGTCGAGCCCGTTGTGACATCTCCTGGCGGATTTACAGCTGATGAAAATCAGTTAGAGATTGGAACAGTTACTGCAATTGATGGTGATGATGGTCTTACTGATGTTACTTTCTCACTTGATGATAATGATGCTGGTAATGATGCATCTAACGTAACAATTGATGCTAATACAGGAGTTTTAAGCTTCATTACTGCTCCTGATTATGAAACTGTTCAGTCATATACATTTACCGTTGTTGCTTTTGATGGCCTTTTTTATGCAAGACCGGTTACTACAATTACGATTAATGATGTCAATGAAGCACCATCAATTACTTCTGATGCAAGCTTTAGTGCAGCAGAGAATCAAACTGCTGTTGGTACAGTAACTGCAACTGATCCAGAAAGCGATACATTGACTTTCTCAGTATCAGGATCTGTTCTAGCTATTGATTCAACTAGCGGTGTGCTGACTTTTGTAACAGCGCCAGACTTTGAAACTACAACTTCAGTAACAGCAACAGTTACTGTTACTGATGGAACGCTAACTGATACTCAAGATATAACTGTGACTATTACAAATGATGAGTCTGACGATGATGATGATTCTGGAACTGGAACTGGAACAGGCACTGGAACTGGAACAGGTACTGGAACCGGAACAGGAACAAGCACATAAATTAAGTGCCTGTTTCTAAAAAGTACTTAGCAAACAATATTGCAAAAAAATTAAGGTTATCAAAAAAAGATAGCCTTTTTTTTGTAAATTTTTTTTTTGAAAGCATTGCTATTAATCATAATAAAAAAATAAGTATCCGTAACTTTGGAACATTTGAATCCAAAGAATCTCCAAGAAGGTTAGGTAGAAACCCTAAATCGATGGAAGAATTTGAAATAAGACCAAGAAAAAAACTTTCATTTAGAGCCTCTGAAGAATTTAAGAAGAGCATTAATTAATAAATTGGTCGGGATGGCCGGATTTGAACCGACGACCACCACACCCCCAGTGTGGTGCGCTACCAGACTGCGCTACATCCCGAATTAATATTATCCATTGTTATATAATAACTTTCCACAAGGATAAAAATGAGTTTAATAGAATGCAAAGCTGGCAAATTTAAAGGTCTATTTAAAAATGAGTGCCATCACTTTTTTGGCATACCTTACGCAAAATATGAACATAGATGGAGTGAGTCAACTCTTATTGAAGATGAATTAATATTTAAAGCTTCAGAAAAAGGTAATGCGGCGCCTCAAACTCGATCTAATGATCAAGCTCAGATGGGAACAAGCTTTTTTCAGGACAATTCTTTATCCAAACAATCTGAAGATTGCTTAACTTTAAATATTTGCTCAAATGATATTAAAGCTAAGAATCCAGTAATGATTTGGATACATGGTGGCGCCTTAGTTACAGGCGGCTCAAGCAGCATAATGTATGACTTGCAGCATTTAGCTAATAGAGGAGTAGTCGTGGTATCAATAAATTATAGATTGGGACCCCTGGGATTCTTAAAACTTGATGAAGTTACGGATGGTGAGATCAAATCAACAGGCAATGAAGGACTTATCGACCAGAGAAATGCAATTAAGTGGGTAAAAGAAAACATTTACTCCTTCGGAGGTGACCCAAATAATATCACTATCTTTGGAGAGTCTGCAGGTTCATGGAGCTGTAATTTACAAATTGCCGCTGGCAATAAAGGCTTATTTCAAAAAGCAATCTGTCAAAGTGGTGGTCTTGACGCAATTGCCACAAGAGAAAAAGCAAATTTATGGGCTGAACTTTTTATTGAAAAGTTTATAGAAGATGGCCATAAAGTTTCTGATTTAAGATCATGTGAATGGGAGTTGATAATTGATACAGCTAAGAAATTAAAACATTCAGCATTGAGTGATGGGAAGAGATGGATTTTTCCTGAAGTAGGATTTCTTCCAGTTATAGATAATAAATTTATTAAGGATGATTACTTGGAAACATATTCATCTTCAAGTATTCATTTAATTGCTGGAACAACTTTGGATGAATATAAGCTTTGGAGTACTTTCCATCCGAGAATAGGTAAAAATGATGAAGCATATATAATTAAAAGGTTATCAAAAATGTTCGAATCTAGTAAGTTGCCTGAACTAATTTCTGCTTACAGTGACTATCTTAAAATTAGCGAACTAGGAGATATTTATTCAGCGATTCTCACGGATATTTGCTTTGGTATCCCAACTCATAATACTCTTCAGAAAAAAGAAGGAAATTCTTTTGGATATTTGTTCTCAACACAAAGTGAAATATTAAGAGGAAAATTAGGATGTTTTCATGCCTCAGAACTTCCATATGTATTTGGTGTCCATTCAAAGAAACCTTATTCAAGCTGGGGACCAAAAGAATCTCAAGAAATCTCTGATAATTTTCAAATACCATGGACAAACTTTTCCAAAACAAATGATCCAAGTTTTGGAGATTTCTCATGGAACAATTATAATGATTCGCTCGAATTAGCACTTATTGGCAATAAAGTAAGGGCTTTAAGAAATCCTTTTTTAGAACGATATGAACTTATTGAAAAATATAAAATCTTTTAAACTTTTTATAGTTTTATTTTGTGGAACTATTTTAGGCGCCCCTGAAGAAATTTCTAATCCGCCAACTTACGATTATTACCAAGATAAAGGTGATAGTTTTAACTACGTTGGAGCTAAAACCTATAAGGGAGATTTTATTCAAACTTCATCTGGGAAGGTTCTTTCCCAAAGAACAGAAGGTGTTTTATATTGGGAGGATATTCCATTTGCATTACCTCCTTTAGGAAACTTAAGATGGAAGGCGCCAGTAGCTTTCGTT
>Ga0163109_10000637_pt1 | contig 28000 bp, 51 predicted proteins | sample CRUFie1St13metaG_FD_108704 | JGI IMG/M metagenome (GOLD analysis project Ga0163109, IMG submission 108704) | Marine microbial communities from the Costa Rica Dome - CRUD Field 142mm St13 metaG | ecosystem: Environmental > Aquatic > Marine > Oceanic > Photic zone | place: Costa Rica: the Eastern...
AGATGGAAATAGTGTTGTCACTGATGGAGCTTGCACAATCATCGGAGAAGAAACTGGTAGAGTTAGGTATGGATGGGTTGCGGCTGATACAGCAAATGCAGGGATATTTAGAGGAGAGTTTACAGTCACTTTTGCAAGTGGACGAAAAGAAACCTATCCAAATTCCACAACAATCCGTATCAGAATAAAAGATGATGTGAATTGATGAAACTATTTGATACATACATGGGTTATGTAATTGCTATTTCTACAGCGATGCTTGCAGGTATTTGGTGGTTGATGAATAATATTCTTACCAACAAATCTGAAATACGATTATTAAAACATCAAAACGATATAACAAATAAACTTCTTGATGAGTTGCGTAACGATCAAAAAGAAATGAGGCGCGACATCCAGAGTTTGCTGTCTAAGTAGGTTTGTAATGGACCCTGTTTCATGTGTAGCTTTAGCAACTGGCGCATTTAAAGCTTTAAAAGGAGCGATTGGCGCAGGTAAAGACTTGCAAGATATGACTGGTCAACTTTCTCAATGGGGAAAAGCTTTTTCTGATTTTACAAATATTGAAGAAAGAGAAAAAAACCCACCATTTTGGAAAAAAACATTCAAAGGTTCAGACGAAGAAACAGCCATTGAAATATTCGCTAATAAAAAGAAAATGGAACAAATGCGAGCGGAAATTAAAGAACACATCACTTGGCATTATGGGAAAAGTGCATGGGATGAAGTGTTGCAGATAGAAGCAAGTATGAGAAAAAGACGCAAAGACGAACTTTATAGAAAACAAGCACAAATAGATAATCTTATAAATTTTGCTATTGGTGCTGCAATATTTGCAATCGGGGCAGGGATTTTGACTCTTGGGTTTTATATTTTGGGTCAATGGCAAGGAAGATGGTAAATGTGGGTTTTACTTTGGTTGCAAGTCATCAGTGGTACGTTCGATCATTATCACGTTGGTAGTCATTCTAGTGAAGAAGCTTGCAAGGCTGCTTTATCAAAAGCAAAGGTGCTTGTTACAAATCAAAATTCAAAGGTTGTTTGTATTAAAATAGAACGGTGATACTAAAAGAATGGCGCGGAAAATTTATAATATATGACAATAATGGTAAAATAGTTATAATTACGCGAGATAAGAAAGTAGCAATAGCTTTTGCGAGGTCTAAAAAATGACAGAGTTTGATAAAGCAGATACAAACGGTGACGGTGTAATCCAACGCAAAGAATGGAATGCGCTTGCCTTAGAAGATCGTAGATTAGAAATGATTGACAGAGATTTAAAGCGAAATGCAGAAAGACGATTCACTGGTTTCGCATTGGCAGGGATGTTGATTTATCCATTTATAATTTTATTAGCATCGGTTTTAGGTTTTGATAAAGCTGCAAGTCTTATAACTGATATTGCATCAGTTTATGTCATTGCTGCATCTGGTGTCGTTGCTGCATTTATGGGTTTTAATGCTTATAGTGCAAAAACAGAAAGCAAAAAATCTAGCATTACAATGGAGGAAAGAAATGATTGATCTACTCGGCAAGCTTGTCGATCCAGTTAGCAATATACTTGATAAGGTTATTGAGGACAAAGATCAAAAAGCAAAATTAGCACATGAAATCGCGACAATGGCAGAAAAAAACCATCAAGCGATTGTTATGCAGCAATTAAAAATTCTTCAAGCCGATGCACAAGGCAACTGGTTTCAGTCGTCTTGGAGACCGCTTATCGGATGGATTGCAGGTATATCGCTTGGTATAAATTACATGGTCGCACCAATTGCTTTAGGGTTTGGTTTTGAAGTTCCGCAAGCAGATATGTCTGTCATGATGCCCTTGCTTTTAGGTATGCTTGGTATTGGTGGAATGAGGTCATTTGATAAACTAAAAAAGACGGACAGTAAAAAATGAGTGATTTAAAAATACCAGTAGCATTAGTCTTTGCAATGGCGATCCAACTCGTAGGTTTGGTTTGGTATATAAGCAATATCGTTCATGATATTGAGCATTTAAAAGGACAGGTTTCAGCACAGCAAGACATACTAGAACTTCTCAATGCTGATGTTAATGATCTTTGGGCGTTCTGTACCTTTACTGAAAATAAATGGGCTGAAAGTTACACTTCTGATATGGTGTATGAGCGTGTTTGTGGGTCTAAGGAGTTTGTAAATGAGTGAAGCATTAAAGACATTACAGGAAAAAATAGGGGCTACTCCTGACGGAGCTTTTGGTCCTAATACTGCTAAAAAGATTTGTCATCACTACGTCTTAAACGCAGAAAGAGGCGCTCATTTTCTTGGGCAACTTGTGCATGAAAGCGGTACATTTCGATATACAGAAGAAAATTTAAATTATTCTACTGAAGCAATTCTTAAGGTATTTGGTAAATATTTCAAAACCGAAACTGAAGCTGAAAGTTGCGCTCGTAACCCACAGGCATTAGCAGATCGAGTTTACGGACATCGTTACGGAAATAACGGACAGGGATATTTATGGCGTGGTCGTGGATTTTTACAATGCACGTTTAAAGAAAATTATGCCATGTTTGCAGATGATATGAATATTCCTGAGGTAATGAAAGACCCAGATCTTGTAGCTACAAAATACCCAATGGAAAGTGCTATTTGGTTTTTTAAAAGAAATGACCTTTGGACGATTTGTGATGAAGGCGTCAAAGATGATACAATCAAGCGCCTAACCAAACGTATAAATGGTGGTTACAATGGATTAAAACACAGAAAAGAAGAAACCTACAAAATTTATGAATGGTTAAAATGAAGACCTCAATTGCATATTCTGGCAAACTATCACAAAGACAATTGGTACGATTGGGTGGTTTAATTGCATTTATTTGTGGTCGTCGTCCATATGATACAATTTTAAATGATCTTACAGAAAATGGTTTTGTTTCTGATTTTGATAACAACCTAGAGCTTACAGACCTAGGAAGGCGTGAATTAACTAGGTTGGTATCAATGGCAGGATTAAAGCCAGAACAATTTACTGATAAGGCTTATCAGGACGAACCTTTGGTTTCACCAGTTCATTAGAAGCAACATCCGATCCTTTACAATAAACGTGAACATTTTTGTGTGATGCAAACGGTACAAAGGTATCTCTTATTCGAGCTTTGTTATGTGAGCACGTATCGTAACTTGGGAAAACCAAATGGTATTTTGTTTCTTCGCCTTCAATAAAAAAACTTAATACCATGATTGTATAATATTTAAGCATTTTGTTATCCATTCGCTTTTTTCAAGCTTTGTCAATTTGCTTGAAAGTTGAAAAATAAGGGGGCGTTTGCCCCCCCTAGTTAAATTTCTGCCCAAGCTTTAGTATTGATTGCTTTTGCAATTTTTTGTTCTCTGTCTCTGGTTACACTGACAGGTGATTTATGTTCTGTTGTATGTGTAGCCCAATGTGTCATACAATTATATAATGCCCATTTATTCGAACCAAGGTCTTTTGTTTCTGTTTTCAATTGTCCCATCAACTTTTCAAGCTGTTTTGAATTGTACTTCTCTTCGCTTGATTTTGTGTGGTGATTGATAAGATATTTTTTGAAAAAGTTTTCTGCCTTTTTTGCAGTTATCTTTTGTTTCATCCAGCCCTGCCAAAGTTCTTTTTGTCCGTGGAATATTTCGAGACCGTTAGAGATTTTTTCTGCTGCACCTTCTACACTTACTTGTGATGTATGACGCATCCAAACTTTTGAAATAGAGTCTGGTGTTGTACAGCCGTTAAGGCACCATAATCTCATTGCATCTGCAACTGTTTGATATGCATATGTACCATCGTAAGAATTCCAGACACGAATACGATATTTGCAATAATCACCAACAGCAGGTTCTGCAACCAAATCGTTGAATAAAACTTCTATTTGTAATTTTCTGCCATCATCTAGTGATTTAACATCAAACCCAAAATCTTGTGAGATGTTTGTTTGTTTAATGCTGTCATATGTAGCATTTACAACATCATCATGTGATAGCATTTTATAACTGTTACGATGAACATGAAGTGGTGTTCCAGTATCTTCTCGAACAAGTACCTTCCAACCTTCAATCGGTGTATCAGAACCTTGTGCTGTGAGTGGAACTTCATTTACCTTAAAATTCCAGTCTGTTTCGTTTATGTTAGTAAAATCAAGCATTTATGAACCTCCGTTTATGTTGATTTGTAAGTAGAAACTATCACAAACTTAGCTGCTGTCAATAATTAATTTACAAAAATATATGTAAATATTGTATTGACATATAATAATATATGTGATAGTATTAAATTGTCTAAAATGATTTAGACAAAACTATCAAACGAGGTTCTAATGAAAAACAAACCATATTTTACTCTAGATGATTTTACAGATGATCAGCTAGATAAATTAAAAACTAGAAATCCAAAATTAAATGAAATTATCAAGGAGGCAAATAAAAAGCCAAAACAATATAATTTTTCCAAAGAAGAAGTTCGTAAACACGCAATCAAGGTTTTGAATACAATTGCTCAACTTTCTTACTCTGAAAGAATGAGGGTTTTAGATCATGCGAGGAAAATGAACGATGTTAACTAAAGAGGTAAATCCAAAAGGTGGCAAGCTTAGGCTTGTCACTGCCATGCCAACCGAAGAAAGGTTAGAGCAGCAAGCCCAAGAATTGAAGAATGATTTGCCTGAGGCATATGCAAATCGAACTTTACAAGAAATGAAAATTAATTTGCTGAAAGAATACCTTCAAGAGACTTGGAAAAATGATATTTACATTATCATGGTCTATCGCAGAGAGGCGGCAGACGATATGGTACATAATCCAGAATTTAAAGGTAAATGTACTTGGTTATCTATTCGACGCAAAGATAGAAGACCTGTGAATAATTGGCAAGATATGCAAACAATTAAGAACAGGCTTTGTGGCACAGAATGTGATGCAATACAAATTTTTCCAAAAGAAAGTAAAATGGTCAATACGGCTAATCAGTATCATTTAATTGTGATGCCAGAAGAAGCAAACATACCTTTCGGTTGGCAAACAAGATTTGTTAAAAAAGAAAATTACACAGGTACTGGAGTACAAAATTTCAAAGGAGACGAATAAAATGAATAATAATAAAATGATTTATAACAGTGGTTATTTTCGAGACACAGGTATCGGTTATCAAAAGACAGATACAAGCAAGAGGGCTGCGCAAAGCAGCCCTAACCATAAATTAACAATACGAGATCGTGTTTTTGAATTGTTACAAAAAGCTGGTGTTGCATTAACAACAGAAGAAATAGCAGATTTTCTAAATTGCCCATACGCAAGTGTTCAACCTCGACTCAGTGAATTGCAGAACAGCGGTAAGGTTATTGACAGTGGTTACAGAGGTAAAACCAAATGGGGAAAATCTTGTATCAAATGGAAGGTCAAAGATTAATTGAAATAAATGTAAATATTGTATTGACAACTATGTGCAAATATATTAGTCTGTATATATAGAAAGAGAGGTTCACAATGGAAATTAAAATTCACAGCAATCAAATCTGGCTTTCCGATCCGTCAAAAGCACATGGATACGATGTTGAGGTTGGCACAGATCAATCAAATGGTGACACAGTTTTTGTTGGTGTAGACGCAACAAATAGAACACAAGCCGCTTCTTTGGCTAAAAGGTTTGCTTTCAAATGGATTTGTGGAACAGGACATTACGTAGCATCAGTAAACATGACATCATAACAACAGGGGGCAACAGCCCCCTCCTAATTTTAAGAGGTTCACATGGCATATATTCATCATAATCAATTTATGAATGTAGAAGTAAAAGGTAAAACATTTGATATTGTTGTAGAAGGTACCTTTGATACGATTACATCTGAAACAAATATAACAGATGTATATTTAAACGACAGTCGGGGAGACGAGAAGGGAGGTTTTAAAATACCAGACAGAATAATGAAATTTCTTAATCTACGTTACAATGATTTTGAGGATTTTAAAGACAGTATTAACTAGCGGGGAAAAATAATAAATGAAATGGAATGACCTGATACGAAAACAAAAAGAAGAACGAAAGGCACTGATCTTTGACCAAATAGAAAAAGGTCACAGTCAGTCAGAGGCTGCTCGTATTCTCGGCATGCACCGTCAACAGATTTATCAATTTTGTAAAATACACAATATTAATTTTATTGGCGAACAGCAAAAATTTCGGAAAGGTAAAAAAAAGAAAAGGGCATAAGTAATGGTTTTCAAAAGGAAAAAAACTAATAAAATCGAAATTAAAAATGATTTCAGTGGAATTAAGATTGGTAATCGACAAGATATAGTACAACAAGTTAAATCACAATTTTCAAAAGACGAACAATCAATATTTGATGATTATTTTTATCGCGATAAAGATAATGAAAAATGGGACAAACCATTTGGTTGGGGACAAACAGCAGGACTAGCGCACGATGGTACAGATAATTTGGTCGTAAGACCAGAACAAGAAAGTTATCTTTACAATACTTTCCTTGCAGCACTGGCAAATCCAAAGAAGGCTTTTTTTATTGATTTTGCATTTGCACAACCTGACGAAAAGAAACGCCTTGATTATGATTTTAAACTCATGCGCAAAAAGATCATAGAAAGTGAGCGTATTACCTTATCGGATGATTTTGTAAGAAACGCTGTAGCACTTTCGTTCTCGTATCCAAAATATATTTTACAACTTCTACCAAAAGCAATTCCCTGTTTTGATAATCTTTGGGTAGAGTGGAATGAATTGGTAAAATTTGATGAGGTACAAAAACAAAACGAAACACTGGGAATACCTACTGAATACGATAGACGACCATATGTAGCAAATAAAACAGCTTATCATATAGAGAATAGAGGTTCTAATATTTTTCAATATACAGTTTGTTTGAGCGAACAATTTTACACAGATCAAACAATGACAAAAAAATCTGCACAAGATGCAATGATGAGTTCTTGGTCTTGGTTTTTTTCAAATGAAGACTCTTTGGCATCTCTTGGATGTCAACATAAGGGAAAACCATACACAGAAAGTCCTGATTTATTTAACAGGTTGCTTGGAAAAAAATATTGTGATCATTTTGCGGAAGACTTTCCTAAAACAGCAATGAAAAACTTTGGTCAACAAATTGCGTTTGGTGAAACCGATATTACTGCAACAAAATTAAATTATCATACAGACCTCGAAAAAGAAGATAAAATTAAACAACAGCTTACACACACAGCAATGGCATGTGATAGTGATTTAAGATTTCTGGCTGCTGTTTTTTCTCTTTTAAATTATCCAAGGTTTGTTCGAGAGGTTAATGCGCCACAAAAAATATATCCACAAATAAAATGGGGTCAGCGTGTTCCCAGAAATGAATTAAAGGTTATTGAAATTGAATTACCAAAACATGGCGTAAATATCTATCAACAGCTTTTTACTGGTCATGGTACACCTAAACGACAGCATACAAGAAGAGGTCACTGGCGCGTTCTAAAAGATGTTCATGGGCGTATTAAAAAGCGTACATGGGTCAAACAGTGTACAGTTGGAAATGCAGAACTGGGAATAATCGAACATGAATATGTCCTTACGTCAAAAAGTAGATAAGGCAAAATCTGAACTCAAACTTGCTCAAAGACAAATGAGAATTGAAACAATAAAATGTTATGCAGATGCAGGTTTTTCGGCACCAGCTATAGCAGAGATTTTGCAGATCAACGTAATTACACTGAGAACTTTTGCTTATAATCACAACATATTTTTTAAACATAGGAAGCCAATGTCAAAAGAAAAATTATCCGAAGCACTGATACAAGAAAGAAAATATCTCACGCAACAGGTTTTATATTGGGAAAGAGAGCGATGGCGTGCTGATTCAGACAGAAACGCAACCAATAATTACTACCTTGCAAAAAAAGACTTAACAGAATTTTACGCTAAGTGCAGATCAGCAGGTATCAAAATATAAATAATCGTGTGGCGGTGAAGAGGTAACAGATGAACTGTTGTGGTTTTACATAAGAAGAAAATTTCACCGCCACCCTCAAGTTTTATAAAAAGGAATAGAAAAATTCAATGAAAAAAGTAGCAATTGATTTCGCTGTAACGCAACTTGAAACAATACAGGTTGGAATGCAAAATTATTACAATTTAATGAAACTGAACCATAAAAATAAAGACACAAAAATAGCATCAATTAAAAAAATAATAGATAAAATTGAAAAAATACTATCCGATAATGGTGTTCCGCAACAATCGTATACCGTTTTTAGAGGCGAGGGTATTTCAAGTGAGTTTTTTGAAAATCTTAGGTTTGATATAGAAGGTCTGTTTAATTGTAAAAAAATTGATTTACAACACCATCCACTGTTTTCGGAAAAAAATGGACATGGCGCTAATATTATTGTTGTATTCGATAACAGAACAGAAAATATGTGGGTTGTGGGAGTCGACGATAAAAAGCAATTAGATTTCAAAGATAAAAAATGTTACATACAGTAAATTTTATAGTCTCTGGAACGCCTGTTGGTAAGGGCAGGCCACGTTTTACAAAAACTGGTGTTCCGTATACTCCCAAAGAAACAAAAGATTATGAAGCAAGGATAAAGAATTCTGCTTGGGTTGCTATGAAGAAGCAACGCCTTGGCGTATCTAAAAAAAGATGCAGCGTCATTATAAGTGCTGTTTTTCCAATTCCTAAATCTTATTCTAAAAAGAAAGTGCTTCACTGTCAGGCAGGTAATATTGTACCTCCGCGTCCTGATATTGATAATATTGTTAAAGCTGCACTGGATGGGTGTAATTCAATTGTATATGACGATGATAAACAAGTATGGCATATTGCTGCATTTAAAAAATATACCGACATTGACGAAACGCCTCATTTAAATGTTAAAGTTCAGTGGGATGCGACATGAATGAACCAGTATTTATTTTTGATATGGATGGTACCTTAACACCAAGTAAACAAATTATTGATAAAGATTTTTACGAATTTTTTTTCTCGTTTTGCGAGTCACATTCTGTATCTATTGTAAGTGGTGCAGATTATAAGCAAATTGTTAAACAGTTAGGCGGAGAAATACTGAGTGAGTGCGAAGCAGTTTTTCCTTGTTCTGGAAACGAAGAGCGATTTTTAGGTGAGGTTTTAGCATCAAAGCCTTGGGTACCAAGCGAGAGATTAATTACGCACCTAGCTGCGCTTTGTGATGCGTCTGCATATCCCATTAAATTGGGAAATCATATTGAACTAAGAATGGGAATGTTAAATTTTAGTATTGTTGGTAGACCTGCTTCATTAGAAGATAGAAATATGTATAAAACTTGGGACAGAGAATACAAAGAAAGAGCTGCTTGTGCGGCGTACGTGAATACCAAATTTGGTGGTTTAAATGCTGTTGTTGCAGGGGAAACTGGAATAGATATTTTCCCAAAAGGAAAAGATAAAAGTCAAATTATAAAAAATAAATACTATAGAGATAGACAAACAATTTTTTTTGGCGATAGTATTTTTCCAAATGGTAATGATTACACCATTGCTTTGGCTTGTCATAAATACCATTGTGTAAGAAACTGGAAAGATACTCAATCTATACTTGCTGCAGAGTATTTATAATCTTTTCCGTACAACCTTTCCCATTCGAGTGGTTGTTTATGAATGGCAACTTTTGATTGATCCCATAAACCTTGATGATGCCCATCGCAAAGTGGAATAGCTGTATCATCAGATCGCTTTCTTGCACTATATCTATCGTGAATTGGATGATGTGCTGTTGTTGCAGATAATTGCGGTTCGTTAAATTTACGACAAATACAACATGGCATTGATCGTATTTTATCTAAATATTTTGGATTTTTTTTGGGTTTACTTTTTTTTAAACCAATCGGAGGTTTATTGGCCAAATTAGTCATAACATTTCCGAAACAGGATCGTAACCAATAGTGGTTGTAAGCTTTTCCATGGCTTGCTCAAAAAAATCGTTAAACTCTTTTTGATCCATTTTACTAAATGCTATACTGTCTGGAACGTAATATACACCACCATTTGCCTTATTAACAACTGTTCTGTAATAACCACAAAGCATTTTTAAATCGTCGTGCAAATGTGCAGATGTTGCCCACCTTTGTGTTGCTTTTACGACGTTATTTAAAATAGACCAATACAGCTTATGGTGTTGGGGCGATCGCTCACTTACAGCTTGAATATTGAACAATTGATTATTTTTATAAACCTCTAGCATTTCTGCGTCATATCGCGTGACAGGGTGCAAGACCCCATCACGCTTTATAACTTGTAAAGTTGGTCTAGAACGGGATTTCATCATCCAAGCCATCCAGTTCCGTGTTTTCGTCAACATCAGTTGATTGGTCAGTGTCCAGAGAGGTTCTATTCCGCCCACCAAGCAATTCAAGCTGCTCAACATTACAAGTTATTCTTGTATTACCATTATATTCATCGGTGCCAAAATCACCAGATATAAAAACTTTTGTTCCCTTCTTTAAATATTGCGCAATACTTGTTTGTTGTCCCCATAAACTACAATCAATATACGCAGTTGTTTTTTTTCTTCTATCGTTTACAGCAACAGAAAAATTAACCACATCGTGACCACTGTTGGTTTGCCTTACATCAGAACAATCTTTTGTAAGATTACCAATAAACATATGGATATGCATTAATTAATCTCCAGTTCTGCTTCTCTACTTTGCCACTGTACTTCTAATTCTGCTGATCTTTCTTCATTAAATGTTTTTATATTGTCGATAATATTTTGTGCTTCTTTACCAAATTTTAAGAGTGCATCTGCATCCATTGTTGGTAACATTCTTTCTAATTTAATTGCACGTTCTAAGACACTTGCTTGTTTTGGTGTAATTGATTTTTCTTTTAAATCTTTTTTAATTTGCATTCTATCTTCACCGACAGCTTTATTACCATCATCATCTTGTACTGGTACTCCTGTCAATGATGCCAAACCATATCGTCTTGCATATGTAATTGCACCACCAAGTGACTGCATATCAGATTTTTTGTATTCCAGATAAACAGTACTCGTAAACGAGTGACCAGATGTATGTACTGCACTTGTCTTGACAAATTTTCCATGTTCGTCAGCACCACATTCTTGAATAATTGCAAAACCTTTTGATGCAAATGCAGGTATAACGGCATCTTGTATTGCAGATAAATCTGCGTACGCGTTATTTAAAAAGGCATTTTTTTGATTTTTAATTGCTTTTCCCATATTTGCTTGGGCTTCAACAAATGCTGTGATTGCGTCTGTATTTTTTACTTCATTCATTTACTTCATCCTTATACTTATAGTTGTGTTACCAGATACCAATTCGGCTCCATCAATCTGTACACCTGCTTGTAATTGTTTTTTGATTTCTATTTTATCGGGTATGATGTTTACCTTACAAAGTTGTGACGGAATTTTATTCTCGTCAGTTATATTCAGTATTTCACCTCCTTTTCTAAGCGATACAGTAGCTATCGCATGTGGTATTTTTTTCTGATTGGTCATTAAAAGAATTTTATGAAGTGTTTCTTTTAATGCATCTTTACGTTGTTTTAATCCATTACGTCTTAGATTGTACCGATCAATCAAAGAATTCATTGCTTCTATTTGACATTCAGTTTCGTTTACTTTTTCTAAAACAGTACCAACAAAATCAAGAACATCTGTTTCTCCATCAAGAGTATCCCAGAATGTTTCTAAATCATCAGCGTAATCTGCTAATTCTTCGGAAACCATTGTAACAAGTCCACTATCAATCTGCATTTTCTTTTTCCTTAATAAGGGTTAATGCAGCAGAAAACTTACTTCTATCAAATGCCTTTTCTATTGCCTCATCAAGCATTTGCAAACATCTTGGTGGATATGCCATTCGTTTGTATTCATCGTATGAAATTTTATCATCTTCCATATCTTGAAGAAGTTTACTGTTGTGATCATGAATTGCTGAACAGATTTCTAATTTAACGTCTAAAGCTGATACGTATTTTGTAATCATTTTGAACCTCTTTAAATAAATGATAGTAAGATACTAATTTTAAAGGATTTATTTGTCAACCAAATATTTACAAAAACTTTTGGTGACTTTATCAATATAATTATTTAAAAGAAAAAAGGTCATACAGAAACTATCAAAACTGTATGACCTTATGCGTCACTTAAGGGCTTAAGTGTGCCCTTCACATATCAATATTTTTGATTTTTGTAAAGGAGAAATCAATGTCACATTATATGACTGCACTGGCAATGAAACAGAAGGGAATTAAACCTTCTGCTAAAATTGTTCTGTACTGGCTTGCCGATCATTACAATGGCGAAAGTGGTGAATGTTTTCCCAGCCATAAACGTTTGGCTGAATGTTGTGAAATGACAAGGCAGAGTATAATTAATCAATTAAAAATTTTAGAAGAAGCTGGTTTAATAGAAATTAAACCAAGATTTAGAGATAATGGTTCGCATACATCTAATACATACGAATTGTTACTTGTTGATAACGAAAAAGAAGAAGAGGTAGTCAAAAATTTTGACATACCTAGTCAAAAAAATAAACAAGGGCTTATAAAAGATTTTAACACCCTTAACCTTGTAAATAATAACCAAGTAATTGAACCAGATAATATAAGGGTTATTTTATTTTTTGATGAGGTTTGGGAAAGGTATCCAAGAAAAGTTGGCAAGGGTGCAGCTAAAAAAGCATGGGTTAAAGCATGTTCAAAAATAAATGATTTAGCACTTCGCGATGCTGTTTTTGAATATATTGAGGCTGTCAATGGAAAAACGAAAAAGTTTATTCCACATCTTGCAACATGGTTAAATCAAGAAAGATGGGATGACGAAATAGAAAATATAGAACCAGAAAAAACATCTGATTTTCTAAAAAATCTGTTCAAATCAAAAACCTTAGGAATTGAAAAACAATGAATTACGAGCAACGAAAAAGACAAATATCTGCATGGTTGATGCAAACATTAAAACGCTATGAGGTACCACCACATATGGACGAAGATGCTTGTAGAGAAGAAATGGTTTTAATGGTAGAAGATATTAATAGCGAAATACCAAAATTAAATGAGTCAGGTATGAAGTATCTTTTAGAAAAAGTAGCACAGTATGTAAGAAAAAACCAATCATCAAGAAAATGGCCGACAATAAATATTTTCACAAAAGGTGTCAAAGAATATCGTGATAAAATGGATGATGATTTGGTTATTCAAGAAGCTCCAAAAGACTTTGATCCTTCTTTAATCAATGCAAAAAGAATTAAAAATTTAGAAAGTGTTGGCGAATGGTGGATAGTTGGCGGTGGTGCGCAAAAATTATTACAACAAAATTTAATTACAGAAGATGATTTAAAACCTTACATGAATTTTCTTGCATCACGAAAGAAATCTAGTAATATGGGGGAATAATCAAGGGTCAGCGATTGGCGTCATTACCACTTGGTTTGCCTCAACTTTATGCCCCCTTTTTTAGGGGGTTTTTTTTATGAAAAATGTATTTATAATAATTACAAAAAGGAAAGCGTAATGAAGTCTTGGCCTGCTACGGCTACTAAATTAGTAGAAATAAAAAAACTTATACCATACGCAAGAAATAGTAGAACTCATAGTGAAGAACAGGTTTCACAAATAGCTGCTAGTATTCAAGAGTGGGGATTTACAGTCCCGATATTAATTGACGAAGAAAATACATTGATAGCAGGTCATGGTAGATTATTGGCTGCACAAAAATTAGAGCTTGAAAAAATTCCTGTTATGATTGCAAAAAATTGGTCAGATGCACAAAAACGTGCATATGTAATTGCAGATAATAAATTAGCATTAAATGCAGAATGGGATGAAGAACTATTAAAAGTAGAAATAAAACAGTTAGAGTTTGATAAGTTTGATATTTCAAAAATGGGTTTCGAATTAGACGAATTAACAGATTTATTTTTAGATAAAGATTTTGGTGACACAGATGCATTTGATGAATGGCAAGATATGCCAGAATACGATAACGAAAATTTAGATTATTTTAGAACCATTAAAATTCATTTTGACAACCAAGAAGATGTTGACCTTTTTGCAGAAAAAACTGGTTTACCACTTACAGAAGCAACACGTTTTATACGGTTTCCAGAACCAGCAAAAACAGATTTAGATGCATACAGGGTTCACGGAGACGAAAGTGAAACCTGAGTTTCCTCTTTATATTCCCAGCAAAGGTCGTGCTGAATATATGATGACATCTAAAGCACTTACATCAATGAAAGTACCTCATTATTTAATCGTAGAAAGCGATCAAATTGATGAATATGCCAAAGCAATTAAACATTGGGATTTACTTACGACAATTATTGAGCTGGATTTATCTTTTAAAGAAAAATACGAACTTTGTGATGATTTAGGACTAAGCAAAAGTACTGGACCGGGACCTGCCAGAAATTTTGCATGGGAACATTCTAAAAGCGATGGATATGCATGGCATTGGGTTATGGATGATAACATCAAACATTTTCACCGTTTCAATAAAAATTTACAAGTAAAGGTAACCGACGGAACTTGTTTTAAAGTTATGGAAGATTTTGTTCAGCGATATACAAATATTGGCATGGCAGGTCCAAATTATATGATGTTTGCTCCACGAAAAACACGATTACCACCTTTTGTGCTTAATACAAGAATTTACAGTTGCAACCTTATACGAAACGAACTGAGATATAGATGGAGGGGAAGATATAACGAAGATACAATTCTTTCTTTAGATATTTTAAAGGCAGGTTGGTGTACGACACAGTTTAATGTATTTCTCCAAGAAAAAACAAATACACAAACAATGAAGGGAGGCAATACAGAAGAATTTTACCATAAAGAAGGAAATGTACTTGAAGGGGAAAGATATGCCGATACTGGTACATTAGAAAAATCTAAAATGCAGGTCAAAGTTCACCCTGATTGTTCAAGGTTGGTTAAAAAATATGGCAGATGGCATCATCACGTAGATTACAATAGATTTAAAAAACAAAAACTAATTCGCAGAAGCGATATTGATTGGACAGGTCAAGTTAAAGATTATGGCATGAAAATGGTAAAAGTTAGATGAAAGTAGGATTTACAGCATCAACATTTGATTTGCTACACGCAGGTCATGTTGCAATGCTTTCCGAAGCAAAAAATGTTTGTGATTTTTTGTTAGTTGGATTGCATGTAAATCCACACGAAGAGCGCAAAGAAAAAAATGAGCCAATACAAACATTGGTAGAAAGATACACACAATTAAAGGCAATCTCGTATGTTGATGAAATAATACCTTATCAAAAAGAAAACGATTTGCTTGATATTCTAAAATTATATCCAATTCAGATAAGAATTATTGGCGAAGAATATCGTGATAAAGATTTTACTGGTAAAAATTTAGATATTGAAATCTACTACAATAAAAGAAGGCACGATTTTAGTTCGAGCCTTCTTAGAAAACGAGTAGTGGTAACCGAGCTTGAAAAAAGCGAATCACCAAAGCTGGGTGGCTCAAAGATTAGTAATATGAGCCGCTGATCCAAGTTCATTGACCGCATAGACCATTGTTCTTTTATCATCGTATGGTCTGGCAAAATCAACTACCTCAAAAAAGGTTTTGAATTCTTTGCGGATACGGTTTGCCCCCTTTCCCCGTACCGCCACAAAGTGTGTTCTGTTTTCGTAAACCTGTTTCTCGTAATCAGTAGCAAAATTAAACATTAGTAAGTCTCCCCAGTAAAAATATTTATAGGATTTTCCCAACTGTAGAAAGCTTCTCTTACTGCAGCCTTTTCTGCCTCGATCTGTGCTGGTGTTCTGTTTGCTTGTGCCTTCTTGTATTCTTCAATAAATTGAGCTGTTTCGATGTCTCTTGTATTATCTGCATATTCTTTTTGTTCTGCAGTAATAAAACCATTTTCAAAGAATTGCTCTACAATATCTTTTGGTGGAACGCTGTTGTTGCTGATCCATCTAATAACATCACCGTCAAAGTAAGTATTTGTTTCGAATTTTTCTTGAGTATTGTAAGTCATTTTGAACCTCTTTTTGTTTATATATACAAACTATCAAATGGCATATATATTGTCAATACAATATTTACAAATAATTACAAAAAAATACAACTCTTTGACCATTCAGAATTTATGTATTAAATATACATACACACAAGATATGGTGGAAAGCATGAATGACAGTATAGATGTTGATACTGAAGAAAAAAAACGAGGCCCGAAAGGACCATCTAAAGCCTTGAATGATAAAGATTTTATGCAGCTTCTTAATATGATCCGTATACAATGCACACAGACAGAATGTTGTAATGTTCTCGGTATGTCAGATACAACTTTGAACAGAAGATTAAAGGAACGTGGGTACGAAAATTTTGAAGACCTCTATAAAAAGCACAACGATGAGGGCAAAATGTCATTGAGACGGATGCAATGGCAAGCAGCAGAAAATGGAAATGCAACCATGCTAGTTTGGCTTGGTAAACAGTATTTGAGTCAACGTGACAGATTAGATGCTGAACTTACTGGTAAGGATGGTGGCGCAATTGTAACAAAAATTGAGCGTGTAATTGTCGACCCTTCAAATACAAACACCTAGATGGGCAAATCCCTTATTAGTTGGTGATTTAGGAAAGCCTAGATACAGAGGTGCAAAAGGTGGACGTGCATCTGGGAAATCACATTTTTTTGCAGAATTAATTGTTGAAAGAATGTTAAGTCATCCAAATTCTAAAATTATCTGTATTCGCGAGGTGCAAAAATCACTCGAATTTTCTTCAAAGCAACTGTTGCATGATAAAATACAGGCATTAGAAGTTGGTCATTATTTTGAAATACAAAAAACACGAATATCTTGTACGCTTGGCAGTGGTGTTATTATATTCCAAGGAATGCAAGATCATACAGCAGAAAGCGTAAAATCACTCGAAGGTTTTGATGTTGCTTGGATTGAAGAAGCACAATCGTTATCTACAAGATCGTTAGAATTGCTTGATCCAACACTGCGAAAAGAAGGTTCAGAAATCTGGTGTAGCTGGAACCCAAACAAAGAAGATGATCCAGTAGAACAACTGTTTAAAGATAATAAAAATGCTGTTTTGGTTCATGTAAATTACATGGATAATCCGTTTGTTACCGATGCAACAAAAGAAATGGCCGACAGAATAAGAGGTCAAAATCCAATAAAATACAATCATATTTGGCTTGGCGATTATATGCGTGAGGTTGAGGGTGCGCTTTGGAATGCAGACGATATTCAAAAATGTAGAATAGAAGTTGATGCAGTACCAGAGCTAGACAGAGTTGTAGTGGCAATTGATCCTGCGGTTACTGGTAAAGCCACCTCTGATGAAACTGGTATTATAGTTGCTGGCAGAGCAGGTAAAAATAAATATTATATATTAGAAGATTGTAGTTTGAGAGGGTCGCCAGATCAATGGATTCGTAGGTCAATTTTAAAGTATCACGAATATCAAGCAGATAGAATTATAGCAGAAGTAAACAATGGTGGCGATTTGGTTGAAAATCTGTTAAGAAATACAGATAGGAATGTTTCGTTTAAATCGGTTCGTGCAACAAGGGGAAAAATGCTTCGTGCAGAGCCAGTAGCAGCGTTATATGAAAGTGAGCAAGTATTTCATGCGGGAAAATTTTCAGAACTTGAGGAACAAATGATTTTTTACAATGGTTCTGGCAACATTTCTCCCGATAGATTAGATGCCTTAGTGTGGGCTATTACAGAACTATCGCAAGTAAGCGGTTCACCAGTTTATAGGATCTCGTAATGGGTTTATTTGATAATTTAAAAAATTTCTTCGCAAATAATATTGAAACAAAAGAAGCCCCAAAGGTTTATATGGCAGGGCATACACTTTATGCGCACAATCGCAGAGACGGTTACAAAGATTACGCAAAAGAAGGTTACCAAGAAAACGCAATTGTTTATAGATGTGTAAATGAGATTGCAAATGGTGCAGCATCGGTTCCCATGAAAGTTTTTCAAGGAGATATTGAACTTGACAATCATCCGTTGATTACGTTGCTGAAAAGACCTAACCCAACTCAGGCAGGTATTGAATATTTTCAATCTCTTTATTCGTATTTATTGCTAGCAGGTAACAGTTATGCGCTTGCGAGTGCAGTTAATCAAGTTCCCACAGAAATGTATTTATTACGACCTGACAGGATGGAAATAAAACCAAGCGAAACATCTATTCCAAAATCATACTGTTATAAATTAAACGGACAAATTGCAGCAGAGTATGAAGCCGATCCAATAACTGGTCAGTCTGAAATAAAACATTTTAAAATGTGGAACCCCTTAGATGATTACTTGGGATGCTCGCCACTCATGGCTGCAGCAGTTGATTTAGATCAGCACAATATGATTGCAAAGCATAACATTGGTTTATTGGTTAATGGTGCAAGACCTTCTGGTGCGATAGTTTTCAAGCCAAGAGATGAACTGGGAAATACAGCTATGCTTTCTGATGGTCAAAGAGAACAAATATCAAAAGACCTTGAACAGAGATTTGTGGGTACAAAAAATGCAGGTCGTCCAGTTTTGCTTGAAGGCGATTTTGATTGGAAAGAAATGGCAATGTCACCTAAAGACATGGATTTCTTACAAAATAAACATATGGCTGCAAAAGATATTGCCTTATGTTTTGGTGTTCCGTCACAGTTAATTGGGATTCCTGACAGTCAAACCTATGCAAATGTTCAAGAAGCAAGACTTGCGTTATATGAAGAAACAATAATTCCACTAGCTCAAAGAATTATCAGCGATTTAAATGAATGGTTGGCACCAAGTTTCGGTGATGAAATCAATATACAGTACGATTTTGAAAGTGTACCTGCAATCACAGAAAGACGCAGACGTATTTATGAAAATGTTACGGCTGCAGTTCGTGAAGGTATTATTACTCGCAATGAGGCGAGAGACAGATTGGGTCTTGAACCCATAACAGGCGGTGATGAAGTATATATTGCTGCTAATTTATTTCCATTAGGAGGTCCCAATGTTGCAGATGCTGAAGAAAGTAATTCGAAGTTTGATGCCGAAATGGCTTATGGGCAAAAAGAAGAAATCCGCAAAGACGTCTTCACAACCCAAAAAGAAGCCGAAGAAAGGGCAGAAGAAATAGGGTGTATTGGTTCTCACATGCACACAGAAGATGGTGAGACAATTTGGATGCCATGTCAAAATCACGACGAATACACTGAATTAACTGGTGATACTGTTAAAGATCATTACGATGACGATGATGATAAACGTAAAAAACCCAAACGAAAAAAACCAAAATATAAAACTGTATTTGAAGATGAAGACAACGAAGCAAAAGCAGAAAGCGATGTAGATACAAAGCCAACATCTGCTATGGCTATAAATGCCACTAGGGGTCTAGAGCTACGCAAAAAATTCAATCGTGGTGGTACAATGGTCGGTGTTTCAAGAGCAAATCAGTTGAAGGTTAGAGAAAGATTGAGTCCAAGAACAGTAAGGCGAATGCACTCATTTTTTTCTAGGCACGAAGTAGATAAACAAGCAGAAGGTTTTAGTAGAGGCGAAGAAGGTTATCCAAGCGCAGGTGCCATAGCTTGGCTGCTTTGGGGTGGTGATGAAGGTCAATCATGGGCTAGAAGAAAAACAGCAGAATTAGATAAAGAAAGAGATAAATCGCTCGAATTAGATGATCATATTACCGCAGCATACATCGAAACAAAAGCACCTATTTCTGAAGCTGTTAAAAAGGGGTTGGCACAAAAGGTCAAAGACCATAATGAAAAGCATGGTGATAAAAAAGGTAAAAAGGTTACGCAAAGAATGTTAGAAGCGGTTTTTAGGAGAGGTGTTGGTGCATATAATACCAATCCATCTTCTGTAAGGCCAAGTGTAAGAAGTTCAGATCAATGGGCATATGCACGAGTAAATGCATTTTTGTTTGCTGTTCGCAGGGGAAGATTTAGAAGTGGTAAATTCGACCTTGATTTGTTGCCATCTGGTCATCCTTTAAAAAGTAATGCAAAAAAATCAATTCAAATCGCAGCCGAATAGTAAACTAGTTTAATTTAAAATGCCACCAAAATATGCAATAAGCACAGGCATGTAAAAAAGTAAAATTGTAAATGCTAGTATTAAAGTAAAATTTGTGATAAAAGTAATAAAATTCATAATACGCTCCATTTTATGAAAACTAAGCCACCTATTCAACAAGGTGGCTTCTTTTTAACAAACGTCTCAATCGTCTGCTTTTCTTGTAATTATCTACCCTATCTACGTTTTCTTCAAAAGAATTGAATAGATCTGCAAGTTCTTTGTAAACAATATTGTAAGCCGTTAATGGTCTTTGGTTTTTAATACAGTATAAGAGCATATCTTTTTCATCAAAATGACTGAAAAATTCACGATCGTATTCATCTTTAATCAAATGCATACCTTCTAAAATATTTTGATACTTTGGCTGGTTATGTGATCGCTCTTTTACAATTTGCCATGCAGTTGAAAACGACATACGCCTTAGATGTATATTAAATAAATGCAACATTACGCTGCCTCCTTTTTCAATAACCTGTTTGGAGATACCTCGATTGCTGCCTCTAAAATATGATCGCAATATTGTTTGCATTCGATATTATCAAGTTCGGCAAGCCACTCATCATATGTAACAACCGTTGTGGGAAACTCTTTATAATCAATCGTATTGCTCATAGAAATGGCTGCCACAAATGCCCAAGCATCTGCAGGACTGTTTAAGTCAGATACGATGTAGTCATCACCAAATTTAACTTTCCATTGGTGATTACCGTCGGCATATTTACCAGATTCGCAATGCGAACCGTAATTTTCTAGTACCTGTGTTTTAACAACATATTTTCTACTTAACATTTTAGAACCTCTCTTTTGATAAGTTTAAACTATCAAATGCACATATGTTTGTCAATACAATATTTACAAAAAAGTATATTAGACGATAAAAAAATACTATGTTATAAGGTGCCATGGGTTTTCTTGAATGAAAAAAATGAATTTACAAAGAAAAGTATCTGTAGGTGCGAATAAATATTCTGCACGCAAAGAAATTACTGAACAGTTAAGAATACGTCAGTCTTTTGAAAGAAAATTAAATTTATTGTTAATTAAAACATTTTCAGAAATCGGTAAACTTGCTCAGCAAGAATATATTAATCGTCAACAAATAACCCTTACAAATGCATCTATATCAGAAAAAATAAATAATATTTTAGAACCGCATTATCGTGCAGTTATTGACGAGTTCGGCTTGAGAATGACACGATACAGAAAACAAGAAAGTCAATTTGAAATTATCATAAGAGAATACTACAACGTTTTTGGTGCATTGGCGGTTACAAATATTTCTAATACTACAGTAAATAAACTGGTAGCTGTTATACTTGCAGCAGAAACAGAAGGTCTAGGAGTTGCCGCAGTTGCAGATCAAATATTCGAAAGTATGAAACCTGCATTTACAAGGAATAGATCAGCGGTAATTGCAAGAACAGAAACGCATAACGCTGCTAGTTTTGCAAATCACGAAATAGCAAAATCTATGAATTTACCTAATTTACAAAAACAATGGGTAGCTGTTTCAGATGATAGAACAAGAAGTAACCATGCAATTATGAATGGAACAAGAATTCCCATGGATGAAGATTTTGATGTTCCAAGTTCATTCGGAACAAGGCAAATGAGTCGTCCAAGTGACCCACGAGGTGGTGCCGAAAATATAATAAATTGCAGATGTGTTCTTATGTATGTAACACCAGAAGATGATGTTGTTGATGAGTAACTTGCGCGAAATAACTAAATGATGTAGATTACCTTTAATTATGGAGTATATATGCCATTACCGAAACCATATGGAAGCGAGACTCAAGGTGAGTTTATGAGTCGTTGCACTAGTGACGATAAGGTTCGCGCAGAATTTCCAGACAATGACCAGAGGGTTGCGGTCTGTCTTAGCCAAGCAAAAAAGGGTGAGAAAATGAGTGATGATCTGATAGATGAAGCACAAGAGACAGACGAAAATAAATATGAAGATGGAGAACTGGACGTTAAGTTTGAAATCAAGACCGAAGAAATCGGAGAAGAAAAGGGATTATTTTCTGGTTATGGGTCAATTTTCAATAACAGAGATTTAGGCAATGATGTTGTTCTTGCAGGTGCATTTGCTCAGTCAATAGGTCGTAAAGGTGCAAAGGCTGTAAAGTTACTTTATCAGCACAAACAAGATGAGCCAATTGGTGTATTTGATGAAATTATTGAAGATGCAAAGGGTTTAAAGGTCAAAGGTCGTTTGGCAATGGGAACCCAAAGGGGAAAAGAAGTTTACGAACTCATGAAAATGGGTGCGATTGATGGATTATCTATCGGCTATAGAGTTGATGATAAAGGTTACGAATATGACAAGCGGCGAAGGCGAAGAATGCTCAAGTCGGTTGACTTAATGGAGATTTCTGCCGTTACTTTTCCAATGAACCCGCGCGCACGGATTCAAGCTGTAAAAGGGGCAGAACGCACAGTAAGAGACTGGGAACAATTTCTTCGGGATGAAGGAAGCCTTTCTCGAACTGAGGCAAAGGCGGCTGCAAGCGCAGTGACCAAGGCACTTGAACAGCGGGATGCTGTTAAAGAAGAACAGCCTGAAGTTCTTGAAGCAATGTTACGCTTCACAAACATCCTAAAATCTTAATTCTACGGAAGGAAATAAAATGACAGAAGAAGTCAAAAATGCCGTAGACGCAATGTCGAGTGCCTTTGAAGAATTTAAAAAGGTAAATGATGAGCGTTTAGCGGAAATCGAAGCAAAAGGGGAAGCAGACCCGATTGTGGAGGAAAAGCTCGCAAAGCTTGAAGGTGAATTAGACAAATTTGAAACAATCAATCAGTCGCTCACCACACAGCAAAAAAATGCAGAGGGCATGGAAGAAAAACTTGCTGAGATTGAAACAATGCTTAAGCGACCTGCAAATGCAATGGAAGCAAAAGATATTGATGTAAATCTAAAAGCTTGGGATACCTTCATGCGTAAGGGTGAAGATGGGCTTGATGAAATTGAAAAGAAAGCATTGACAGTTGGTACGGCTGCAACCGCAGGTAATTTAGCACCTGCAGAGTATGTTGAAGAACTGATCAAGGTTATTACTGAAATTTCACCAGTTCGTTCTGTTGCTCGTATTCGTCAAACTTCAAATAAAGAAATTGAAGTACCAAGTAAAACTGCAACATTTGCAGCAGCTTGGACAGCAGAAACTGGCTCACGTTCAGAAACAACAGGCTATACAACCTCGTTGAACACAATTCCAACACATGAGCATTATGCTCTTGTTGATATTAGTTCACAGTTGCTTGAAGATAGTGTGTTTGATTTAGAAGCTGAAATGAACACTGAATTTGCAGAGCAATTTGCAAAAGCAGAAGGCGCAGCTTTTATTTCTGGTGATGGTTCAAATAAACCAACAGGCATTGTAAATGGATCAACTGTTTCATCAACAACTGCGGCTAATGCTGCATCTATTGTTGCTGATGATCTTTTTGATTTGGTACATGGTCTTAAATCTGAGTATGCACGTTCAGCTACATTTATGATGAACCGCGCAACACTTGGAGCAATCAGAAAGCTTAAAGATACTGCAGGTCAATATCTTTTCCAAACTGGTTTCTCTGGGCAATCAGGTATGCCAAATACAATTCTTGGTCATCCATATGTTGAAGCACCAGATGTTGCTGACATTGCCACAAGTGCAAAATCAGTAATCTTTGGTGATTATCGTAGAGGGTACATGATTGTAGACCGTGTAGCTCTTGCAGTTCTACGTGACCCATTCAGCCAAGCTTCATCAGGAAATGTTCGTTACATTGCCAGAAGAAGAGTTGGTGGTGAAGTAGTTCTTGCAGAAGCAATGCGAGTTCTTGAGCATCCATAAGTTTATGGTTTGGGGAGCTTACTGCTCCCCTTCCTACTAGGAGGTAGGTATGAAAATAATGATGGTTAAAAATTCAGTAGGTATTGCGCGCTCAGATGGGGCGGCAACAATGACCTATGAAGCAAACAAAGAATATAATTCTTCCGAAGCATGGCAAGAAAAAGTCTTTAAGTATTTTGTTACCAATGGTCTGGCAAATGAAATTGGTGGCAATGCACCAGTTCCAGAAACTAAAGCACCAAAACGCGCAAGAAACGAAAAAGGTCAATTAAAAGGTGATGATCCAACAACACCTGATGTCAATGAAGCTTGGGAAGGTGGTAAAGCACCAAAAAAATAAACAGGGAATGGTAGGCTATGGCTGGATTAAAAGTAACAACGGAACCAACAATTGAGCCTATCAGTATTGAAGAGGCTAAAGAGCATCTTAGGCTTGATGATGACATTGATGATATTCCTGTTTTAACTTTTATCAAAGCAGCTAGACTTTACGTTGAAAAATTTACTGGACGTTCCCTAATTACAAGAACTGTTCAACAATTTTTAGATACCTCTGCAGCAACCCTCGATCCATTATATGAAGGCATGAGAACAGGTGTTATTGCTAGACCTTATGCTAACTACATAGAATTGGCAGCTTCACCAGTAATTTCAGTAACGAGTGTAAATTATTATAATGACTCAGATACACAATCTACTTGGGCTACATCAAATTATTATGTTGATAATGTCTCTGATCTTGGACGTATTTATCTTAGGGATGGAGGAACATTTCCGACTGATCTTAGGGCTGCAAACGGTTTAGAGATAAATTATACTGCAGGTTTTGGCGCAGCAAGAAGTGATGTTCCATCCGATTTGAAATTAGCAATGTTGCAATATATGACTTTTGCGTATGAACATAGGGGTGAACAAGAGGGCAATGCTCCTCCCATGTTGCCCAAAATACTAAACACCTTATTGTCCCCATATAAGATTATGCGTTTAGGCGTTCATCCCTATGCCAATATTTTAAGAACAGGGATTAGTTGATGTCTATCGGTAAAATGAGGCAATTGCTGCAAGTACAAAGATATACAAAAACACCTGACGGTGGTGGTGGATCAACAGTTGTTTATAGTAAAGTTGCAGATGTTTTTGCACAAATTATGCCAAAAGATGCAAAAGAAAATCTTTTCGGAGACCAAATGCGAGAAGTTACTAGTCATGTAATTATGATAAGGTATCGCAGAGATTTAACACATGCAGATAGATTGGTACAAAATCATACAAGATTAGGTGAACAGTTTTCTAGAACCTTTGCAATTAAAGGCATCAAAAATATAAACAATGAATTTAAATATATGCAGATTGCGGCACAAGAAGGAGCAGGTGTGCCAACATGAGTAAAATTCGTGGTAGAGTTATTAGAAAAAAAAGCGTTCCCATTTTGGCAAGATATGCAGCAGAAACAAGAGCATATATAAGTAGGGGTGCAAATCTTGTTAGAAATACCGCAGTTCAATCAATACAAGCTCATGGTAGTGCTGGTAGAACATATCAAAAATATAACCCCAGAAGGGAACATACAGCATCAACTGAAGGCAACCCACCAAATACCGATACTGGATTTTTGGTAAGCAATATTCATGCGGTTATAGATCAAGATGGTTTTGGCGCGAGTGTAGAAAGTCGTGCGGATTATTCTGAAGCATTAGAATTTGGCACAAGCACAATGGGTGCAAGGCCTTTTCTACAACCTGCATTAGAAGAAAATAGAACAAAAATAATAGCTATGTTTGCTACATTAAGGGCTTCTAGATAATGTCTTTTCATTCGTTTCCATTGCAACAAGCTATATTTAATAAATTGAATGGTAATACAACTGGTTTATCAGGTGCATCTGTTTCTATTTTTGATAATGCAGACGAAAGTACAGCTTATCCATATGTTTTAATTGGAGAAGAAACGACAGCAAATAATGGAACAAAAACATTAGATGGAATACAACATACTCAAACAATTCATGTGTGGTCGCAATATCGTGGATTGCGTGAGATAAAAGAGATTATGCAATCGGTCTATGAAAACCTGCATAATACTGATATAACTGTATCAGGTGCTTCACTGGTGAATATTCGACAAGAGTTTTCGACAACACTGGTGGAAAATGATAATTTAACACGGCATGGGGTTATGAGATTTCGTGTCGTTGTGTTTGACAGCTAAAGGAGTAAAGACATGGCGGCACAAAAAGGTTCAGCCCTACTATTAAAAATTGGCGCAGATAATACTGCGGCTGCAGCAGGTGATACTTATACAACCATAGGTGGTTTAAGATCAACTTCACTTACAATGAATGATGAAGCGGTAGACGTTACAACAAAAGATAGTTCTGGCGTAAGAGCATTATTGGCAAACGGTGGTGTTCAATCTATGTCAATAAGTGGTTCTGGTGTATTTACAGACGCAGCATCGGAAGCAACATTAAGAAGTGCTTTTGGTGCAAGTGATTTTCATAACTTTCAAATAATCGTTCCAGATTTTGGCACATACACAGGGGAGTTTATGGTAGCATCGTTAGAATATGCAGGTGAGCATAACGGTGAGGTCACATATACTGTAACATTAGAAAATTCTGGCGCATTTACATTCGCAACAGTTTAAGGAGCTTAGAGAATGGCTTGGGAAAAGGTTACAATACATTTTAATGAGACCATGCTTGCAGGTCATTCTCGCGGCACAATGTTCACCATTCCTTGTGCAGCAAAATTCCAAGAAGGTGATGTTATTTCATCAAATGGAAAAGAATTTAAGGTAACATCTGTTATAGATGTAGCAGGTCGTGGCGAAGTTTTTGAAATTGAAACAGAGGAGGTCAAGAGTGACAAACCCAAAGCGCGGAGAAATGCAGTTGAGTCTGGGGGATCAGACATGGACAGCAAGAGTGACGATGGACGGGATAGCTAGAATTGAAGCAGCTTGTGGGACAGGCATTGTTAAAATTCTAGGTCGTTTAACGGACGGTGATTTAACAACAACAGAAATGTGTAATATTTTACATCCAATTATTAAGGGTGGTGGTAACGATATTTCTATGAAAGATATTCAAAATGCAGTTTGGGATGCAGGTTTGGCAGAAACAATGAAAGCGGTAGGAGAGATTGTTGCAATTTCTCTTGGTGGAGGTAATGACGAGGGAAACGTAAAAAAGGTGGCAAAGCAGTAGATGAATTTCCGTGGCAACAATATATGGAAATTGGATTGGGCAAAATGCAAATGCGTCCAGATGATTTTTGGAATATGTCAATGATTGAATTTCAAACTGCTTTAGATGGATTTTCTGATTTTCACTCTGGGGGCAAGCCACCGCCTCTTAGCAAAGGTGAATTAGACGATTTGATGGAAAGGTATCCTGACTAATGGCAACTACTGTTGACACATTACTGGTTCGTATAGAGTCGGATATGCTATCTCTGCGAAGAGACCTTCAAAAAATACGACAAGATACTGATAGAACAACAAGAGGCATTGTTGGATCATTTAGAAAAATGGGTCCTTTAATTGGTGCGGTAGCAGGTGCAGTTGTTGTTCGACAAATTGGTCGTATGGGAATGGCTGCGATCAATCTTGCATCCGATGTTGAAGAAATGCAAAACAAATCACGCGTTGTTTTTGGTCAATTCCGCGATACTGTTGTTGCTGATTTAACAGAATTTGGAGATGCAGTTGGGCGAAGTTCTTTTGAATTAGAAGAAATGGCCTCGTCAATTCAAGACACCTTTGTACCAATGGGATTTGCAAGAGGCGAAGCTTCAAAGCTTTCTGTTCAATTAACAAAATTAGCCGTAGATGTTGCATCTTTTAATAACGCGTCTGATGTAGAAACAATGAGGGCGTTTCAAAGCGCGATTGTTGGAAATCACGAAACTGTCAGGCGATTTGGAATTGTCATTACAGAGGCAACCTTGAAGCAAGAACTATTGCGAATGGGGATTACAAAAGCTGCAAAAGATGTGACAAATGCAGAAAAGGTACAAGCGAGAATGAATTTAATTCTTGCAGGTACAAC
>Ga0163109_10000638_pt1 | contig 27997 bp, 24 predicted proteins | sample CRUFie1St13metaG_FD_108704 | JGI IMG/M metagenome (GOLD analysis project Ga0163109, IMG submission 108704) | Marine microbial communities from the Costa Rica Dome - CRUD Field 142mm St13 metaG | ecosystem: Environmental > Aquatic > Marine > Oceanic > Photic zone | place: Costa Rica: the Eastern...
AATTATTTCATCCGTTCCAATTCTTCTAAGCTGTATCATAGACTTTCCCTTTATTACAGAAAATCTCTCAATTTTTTTTGTGTGAAAATGATTACCTCTAGTAATTTTCGGTTTAGTTGTTGAATATGAATACTGTCCTTTGGAATTAGTTCGTAAAATCTCAATAAAATTTCCTCTTTCATCTATATTATCTTTGTACCTGATTGGAAAAAATTCTTGAATATTGATAAAACTTCTAAATGTGTTAAAAAGATTAAGCTCAAAATCGTTTTCTAGCTTAGGAATTGTATTATTATCTATATATTCTTTTTTAAATCCGATTAATATATCTTTTACTTCACTGACTGTTATATTTTTTTCAGGATTTACTTGAATTTCAAAATTTGAGTCTTTACTTTGAATTTCATTTATTATGATATTAATTACTGTATCAATATATATTAACTGAACATTAGTATTTTCTATTATTTCTACTTGTTGCTCGCTACAAATTTTTTGACAAAATGTTGGAATAAAAGAATTATAATTTGGTTTGCCAAATGGGCCAAAAACATTAGGTAATATTAATCCCGAAAAAAGATATCCATTTAATTTAGATTCATTAATAAAGAGATTTCTTGAGTCTTTTTTCGATTTGCCATAACTATTATCAAGTGATTCTTGTATAGAAGAGGTGAAAATTAGTTTACCTTTAAAACCAACTCTTTTTATTGAATTTACTAGTTCTTTTGATATATTCACATTAACATCATAAATTTCAGATTGATTTTCATGTCTATTTAGACCTGCAAGATGAACAATCACAGATGATTTTTTTACTTTATTATCTAGTAATGAAGTGTTTTTAAAGTCCTCGTTACTAAACTTTAAAACTTTATGATTATTTAAATTTATGTATTTTAAGGTATTTACTAGATGTTGACCTATAAAGCCTCTGTTACCAGTTATTAAAATATTCAATTTGTTATGATTTTAATTCATCTTTAACTAGGGATAAGCTCATCAAAAGATTAATGACTGAATTTTTATCAAGAATTGAGGTATTATTTGAGCTGTAGGGTTCTGGCATCTGGTCAATTTCTCCCTTTGAAAAATAATTTTCATAATTAAGGTCTCTTGAATCAGGTTTGATTCTAAAAAAATTATCTATTTCTTCTGCTCTAACTATTTCCTCACTTGTAACAAGAGTCTCATGCATTTTCTCTCCGTGTCTAATACCAATATTTTTAACTTTTGAACTTGAGTCAAAGATTTCTATAAGTGCCTCAGCCAAGGTTCTTATTGTACAAGATGGTGCTTTCTGAACAAACATATCACCTTGATTGCAATTATTAAATGCATAGTCTACAAGATCTACTGCATTATCAAGTGACATTAGGAACCTTGTCATTTCTGGACTAGTTATAGTAATATCCTTCTTAGATTTAATTTGACTTATAAAAAGAGGAATTACTGATCCTCTTGACCCCATTACATTCCCATATCTAGTGCCACAAAAAATAGTAGAATTGTCTTCAATAGACCTAGACTTTGCTATCATTACCTTCTCCATTAATGCCTTTGACATTCCCATTGAGTTAATAGGATATGCTGCTTTATCAGTACTTAAAATTACAACTTTAGATACATTAGAAGAGTAAGCAGCTGATAGAACATTGTCAGTTCCTAATACATTTGTTTTTACAGCTTCTATTGGGAAGAACTCACACGAAGGAACTTGTTTTAATGCAGCTGCATGGAAAATGTAGTTAATACCGTTGACAGCATTAATGACAGACTTATGATCCCTAACATCTCCTATAAAAAATTTTATTTTTTCATTGTTGAGCTCTCGTCTAAGGTCATCTTGTTTTTTTTCATCTCTGCTTAATATTCTTATTTCTGAAAACCTATTAGTATTAGCTACTTTGTTTAGGTAAGCTTTACCAAATGATCCCGTCCCACCAGTTATTAGTAATTTATCATTTGACACTTTCATATTTATTAAATACTTATTGTATTTATCAAACTTAATAAAATATTATAAAGGATTAATAATTTTAAATATAATATTAAAAACTTTGATTATTAGATCTATAATTCAATCTAAATAATATCATTATAATAAGAAAAGATATTAAACCAATAAACTTTGGTGACCTTATCTTTAACATTAAGTATAAAAAAACATTCTCAGCATAAATAATCATTCTATTCTTTGGATATAATTTTATTCTTTCATTACTATCAAGGTCTAATTTGTTAAAACTAACCTTATCTCTTTGGTTAAATACTATTTCCAGGCCATAATTATTATTACCATTACCTAGGCCGCTTGCTAACATATTAATATTATTTTTTTTATAGTAAATCAAATCATGCTGAAATATAGACGAACCTATATCGCCTGATATAAAATAAATATTACTATGATTTAATGCATTTATTTTTTCAACAAACTTATATCCTAACTCATAAAACTCTCTTGAATTTGTATGTAGTAAAAGATCATTTTTTTCATAAAAAGTTTGATGATTAAAAATAAAGATCTTAGAATAATTTGAGTTTAAAGAAATTGTATTTACCAATTCTTTTACTTGATTAATGTTCTCAAAATTTGAGTTTACAAAAAATAAAATATTATCATTTATTATTAAAGAGGAATTTTCATGTTTTTTTATAAATTCAAAATGATCAGAATCGTAACAATAAAACTCGTGATTTCCATATATAAAAATAGAATTATCATATAATTTATTTATAGTTTGTTTAAAGTTATCAATCTCAAAACTTGAATTACAGTTTTTGATAAAATCTCCCCCAAAAACAAATAGATCATGATCATCAGTATATTTATTTATATAATTTGTAAAACTTTTACCAGCCTTATTCTCAATATCACCGCTACCGTATGCGTGTCCAAAAAAAAGTATTTTATAATCAGGATTTGTTAAATATATTAATAACGTAAATAGTATTTTCATTGTTGCTTAATATAAAAATTAAAAAAGATTCAACTAGGGTTAAAGCTTTCAATTAACTTGATATATTCATTTTTAACTTCTTCTTGCTCTTTGTTAATTTTTTCAAAAAAAGGCTTAACCAATGATTTTAAATGAAGTATTTCTTTTTTGTCCATATTAATAACTTTCTTTATAACATCTTTTAATTCATTTTTTGAATTTAAATCGAAGTTTAAATTAAAAACTGATGCTGTAGAATCATCAAATGGATTTGTGTTTTTGGATAATATTGGGATACATCCTATTGAAAGAAGTTCAATAATTATATGGCCAAAATTTTCATTTAAAGTGGGTAAAATAAAAAAAGAATATTTATTCATAAGGCTTGAAATATCTCCATCAGATATTTCTCCCTTATAGTTAATATTGGTTTTTTGAGAAATTTTTTTCTTACAAATATTCCAGTATTTTTCATCTTCAATAAATCCATATATATCTAATTTTACATCAAGATTATTCTCAATTAGGCTATCAAGTAATATATCTAGTCCTTTCTTTTTATGAATTCTAGAATAAAAAATGAATTTTTTTTCAGTTACGCTATTTGAATAATATTTTAAATCAAAAATATTGCTTATCTGGAATACTTTTGAATTTGAGAAATACAAATTAATATCATGTGTCTCGCTATAATATGTAGAATGAAATAAAATTTGTTCATTAAACATTTTTATTAGTCTAATAAATATGTTTTTTAATTTTGGATTTGATGTTTTAATTGCTTCATTAGAAAGTTGACCTCTTGGAGAAACAATTAAGTTAAAACTGTAAAAAAATTTAAGGAAAATTAGGAAAATTAATTTTAATTCAAAAAAAGAATTAAACCAAATAAAACTATACTTATAGCCATTTAATAATAAATATGGTATTAATGAATTTGTAAATATAACTTTGTTATGGTATTCTAGATCTATTTTAGAACCATCCAAATTTCTTTTTGGTGAAATAACAGTACAATCATAATGAATTGATAGGGTTTTGTACAACCCCTCTATACTCCTTGTAGGACCTCCATAGCTATACAATGGTGGAAACGATCCAATAATTAATATTTTTTTTGAATTATGAATGAGCTAAGATTTTTTTTATCATATCATCGTAGTGATGATTAAATTTAGTAACTTTCTTATAACCATTTTCTGAAATGTTATTTCTTAATTTTTCTCGCTTAAGGTAAAACTTGACTTTTTCTAGTAATTCATTATTATTGGAAAAAAAGACTGCTTCTTCGTTCTCTTCAAATAATTTTAGATGTTCTTTTGTTCTCTCAGCTATCATGAAACCTCTGCAGGCAGGAATTTCAAATGATCTAGTGGTTTGAAGATCATCATTAATTTTTCTTAAAAAACAGATAGAAATCTTTGAAGAAGTTATTGCTTTTCTAAAATCTTCTCCAATCAATGGCCTTTTATGTATTTTAAGGTTTTGTATTTCTTTATAAGAGCTCCAGGCATTTCCAAATATGTTTACTTTAATTCCATTCTTTGCTAGGTAACACATACTTTCATATCTATCAATTTCAGAACTACCAATGAATAGAACATTGTAATCAAAAATTGGATTGATCTTTTCTGGAAAATGATCGTAAGTTGAATATGCTTGATTTAAAAATACTGTTTTTTTTGCTCCCATTGAATACATTTTATCAATTATATTTGATTTTGTAGTAAAATGAATGTCATATAAAGGGATAGATTTTTCAAAATAAATCGAACTATTATGTTTTTTAATCATATTGTCAGGTGTCCAACTAAATATCCTAATATCTTTGTTTTTATTTTTTAATTTTTTTAAAGTTTTAGGCAATAAAATATTATTTGGAAACTGACCCACCAGAATTATTGTTTTTGGAGAGAAAACTTTTACTTTCTCTAAGATTTTTTTATTTAATGAATCAGTATCTAATGGAATTCTAAGTTTATTAAAAAATTTTTCTACAAATGAGACTACTTTTTTTTCTATGTAAATAAACTCAACTAAATATTCATCAATTTTTTCAAAACTTTTTATTATGTATGTTGATTTTTGACCAATAATTAATATTCTTTTCATATCATTTTTCAACATTGTTTAAAATACATTAATATTTTTAATTAAAACAAAACTTAAAAGAAAAATAAATAACTCAAGTTTGATTATATTTAAACAAAAAAATGTTTGAAGAATTAATTGGACTAGAAACAGTTGGAACAGTTTCAATACTTGAATTCTTGCTTGGGCTAGCTGAAGTAACATCTATATCAATAATTTATAAACTAATTTTTGATAAATTTTCAACATCTGTTTCTAATCGAAGCGTCTTTTCATTTCAATTTATTCCTTATTCAATCGCAATTTTTTTAATTGTAGTGACAATTAAAAGCAGCTTAATATTATCCTTAGGTTTAGTTGGAGCTCTCTCGATTATAAGATTTAGGACAGCTATAAAGGAACCCGAGCAGATTCTTTCTCTACTTTATTTAACTGGTGTAGCAATTTCTATAGCTGCTAATAAATTTATATTACCGTTAATTACAACCCTAGTAATAATCATATTTTTTATTATAAGAAGCTATTTAGTGTCTGAAAGATCAAGTAGTGATAGAGTTATAATTTTAAAGATAAAAAATCTTGATTTATCAGTTCTTAACCTTACTATAAAAGAATTTGAAAAAGAAATTTCAGTTAATATTGAGCTAAACAATTTACAAGAAGAAAAAAACTATTCCCAAGTAGGATTAAAAGTATCTGAGATTGATCTTAAAAAGATAGAAAAGCTAAAAGCTATATTATCTAAAAATAAGGTTCAGTATGATGAACTAATTTTATATTAATGATGTTATTTAAAAAAGTTTTTGTACCTGCTACTCTATTGTTAGCTTTTATCTTTTTTATACTTTTTAATGATATTGACAAATTTAAAAGAATAATTGTTTATGGTTATAAGCAGACTTTAAAACAAGAATTTGTTGATTTAAAATATGGTTTGGAAAAAAATTTTAAACTTAAAAACTATCCTACCGAAACCATTATAATTTCTAAAAAAGACTTTATAAGTATTCAAAATCAATTATCATCTATTTTTGAAAATTATGCTGAAACAGGACTCGCATTTGATGGAACGGATAAATTTTACAAAGTTGATTTTTCTAATAAAAACTCTATTAATAAGGGTAAAATTAAATTATTTGGTTGGAATCCAGATCACTTTGCAAATAAATCTGGTCATGGGATACGTGCAAAGTATAATGGTCAAAAAGATTTTGGGAAAAAAACTGTTAATTATTTAAAACCCGATACAAGAAATTTTGGACTTGAGTATCTTTTCAATTTAATTTTTTCTAATGAATTTGATGGAATGTTAATTAGTTATAAACCCCTTCGATTATTTTTTAACAATATAGATTATGGATTTTATTATAAAGAAGATTTTTATGATAAATATTTAATTGAAGATAATAAAAGACGCGATGAAGTAATATTTGAGATACATAGTGTAGGAGGTAGAGAAAATAAAGATTCTATCTATTTCAATCATGAACCTGAAGATTTCATAAGTAATTTTAAAAATTTTATTAATAAAAATGAGAAGAAATTTATTAATGAGATTGACAATAATTTAATTGATCTTGACAAAATTTCAGCCCTTATATCTTTAGCTATTTCAGCAGGAACTAATCATGCTTTAGTTGAATTTAATTTAAGATGGTATTATAATCCTGTAACAAATAAAGTTGAGCCTATTTTAAGAGAAATTGGAACTATTCCTTATAAGGATAAGTCATCCATTTTAGAAAACTTTGAAACAAACAATAATTTATCTTTTGAATCTATTGAGAGCATAGAAATAGATGATATAATCAATTTTACTGTTTCAATCAATCCATTTATTGAAAATATTTATAACAAGAACAAGGTTATACTAAAAGAAAAGATTTTAGAAAATTTCAAAAGAATTAATGCTTTGTTTTTAATGGATGAATTTCTAAATTATGAAGAGTATGTTGAGTTTTTAAAAAATAATCCTGCTAATACTGAATTAGAAAAATTAATTAAAGCAATCAAAAGGAATAATCAGATGATTAATTCATTTGTTGATGATTATGATGTTAAAATTTATGAAAAAGATAAAGAAGTAATTTTTATTGAAGGTGACTATTATATAAATGAAGACTTAATTTTTAACAATGTTAATCTTACTGTTGATAAAAATTCCAAACTAATTTTTTCAGAAAACGCTGATTTAATAATAACCAATAGTATAATTAAATTTGATGGTCAAGTAAATAATGAGATTATATTAAATGCTGAGGCAGGTTCAGGTAGCTCAATTTTTGTAGGAAATAGTGATGTAAAGATTAATTACTCTAAATTTTACAATCTAAGTAATTTGGATAAAGGTTTGTGGAATCTACCTGCAGCAATAACTTTCTTTAAATCTGAAGTAGAAATATTAAACTCAATTTTTGAAGATAATTTTAAAGGGGATGATTATATAAATTTTTATGATTCTAATAATATAATTGTCAAAAATGTAAATTTTAAAAATATTTATGCTGATGCAATTGATTCAGATTTTTCAAATATTTTTATAAATAACTCCAACTTTTTAAACGTCAATAATGATGGAATTGATGTTTCAGGATCATTTTTAAAAATCTATAATAGCTTTTTTGAAAATATAAAAGATAAAGCTATAAGTGTGGGTGAAAGATCTAATACATCTTCATATAGAAACACAGTATCAAAATCCGAAATGGGTATAGTAATCAAAGATGGATCTATTGTAAAAGATTCTTTATCAGTTTTCACTCAAAACAATCTTGATCTAGTTATGTTTATTAAAAAAGATTATTATGGTCCTGGAAAAATTTTTTCTTATAATTCCAACTATAAATCTAACTTAATTGGAAGTGAAATTCCTTTATCAAATATTAATATTGGAGAAATTGATCTTAATATAAAAGAAAACATAGAGAGTCTTTTATACGGTAATTTATATGGAAAAGCATCAAAATAAATATCGATATGAAAAAAAATATTTAGTTTCAAAATTAGATGAATCTATGTTTTTAAGAGATATTATTCTAAATGGATTTCTAGAAATATATTCTAAAAGAAAGATAAATAACATCTACTTCGAGGACTATTCATTTAATTCATATTTCGATAATTATGAGGGGTATTCAAAACGCGAAAAAATTAGAATAAGATGGTATGGGGAAACTTACTCTAAATCCGATAAAAAAATTGAGTTTAAAATAAAAAAAGAAAATGTTAATTATAAAAAGTTTTTTGATTTAGGAAAAATAATTTTTATTGACCCTATTGAAAAAAATGATTTTAAAGAAGTAATTCTACAAAATCAAGATTTAGAATTACAAAAAAAAATACATGATAAATTTCCTTTAGTTTTTAATTCATATAAACGAAAATACTTTTTAAATAAAAAATTAGATATAAGGATAACAGTTGATTATGACTTAGAGTTTAAATCATTTTTATCAAACAATGTTTCTTTTGAAAAAAATTTAATTATTGAGATAAAATATGATCAAACGAATAATTTTATTAATAATTTAAATAGCTATATGCAGATTTCTAAATATTCTAAGTTCATGAAAGGAATTCAAGATGATATAGAGAAATTATAAATTTTTAATAGATAAAAGATTTTGATAATACCTTTTTCCATAATCATACCAAGTATAGCCTCCTTTTGAAATTATTTTCTGACAATTCTCTGACATAAGGTTTAGTTTATAAGGGTTTCTAATTAAATCATTTACAATTTCAGAAATTTCTCTTGAATTATTTGTTTTTAAAATATATCCAAATCTTTTAGAAGAATCAATTGATGAAGCACCTGTGTTTTTAGAAGCTATAATTGGTGTTCCACATGCCATAGCCTCAAGAATAACCATTCCAAAACCATCTTGAATAGATGGAAGAATAAATATATCAGCCATGTTATAATATTCTGAAAGCTTTGTTTGATTTACGGATTCATAAACAATTAAATTCTTATACTTACTTAACTTATTTTTAAACACATTCTCAACTGTCCCAACATGTATATGAATAAAATCTCCTTTAATCAAATCATGAGCATTAAGTATATGATGAAACCCTTTCTGGACTGAAGCATAACCAACAGATAATAGAGTAAATTTTTGAAATTTTTTTACATTTTTATTTGAAAATTTTGTAAGATCTGTCCCATATGCATTTTCAATTAACTTTGAAATTGGTATTTTCTTTTTAAAAAAAGAATCTTTTACAAACTTAGAAGGAATTGAAATGTAATCACAGTCATTATAATTTTTGATTTCATTCTCTATTGTTTTTTTCGAGATGCTGAAATCGATATTAAATTTTTTATATTCATCTCTTAAAAGCTGATTTTGAAATTGAATATGTGAACTTCCCCTCTCTAAAACAATAGTAGATTTATATTTTTTTTTAATAAAATTCAATAAAAAATTAGGAGTATCACTCCACATGATTATTACATCTTGATCTGATCTAATTAAAAGAGTTAAAGCTTTAGCAAATAAAATTATTAGTGTTTCTGAAAGTTTTCTTTTAGTTATCCTATCAATAATTTGTAAAAGAAAAAAACTAAAATATTCAGAAAACTTTATATTATATTTTTTTGCAATAAAATATGGATAAGATGAGTATAAGAGAACATTATTATTGTTTGATTTTAATTCTCTTGCTAAATCAAAGGCATGAAACTTTGCAAAAGTTATTATCGAAATATTCATAAGTTAGAGATGTAATCTTCTAAAGATCCTCTGGGATTCCAATTTAGTTCTGTTAATGCATAATTATTTTCTCTTAAAGTTTCTCTATAATTCCCCTTTTGTTCATCTATAAATATACATTCACAATCAAACTTTTTCTTGAACATTTCAAATACTTCATAAATTGAATAGTTTTTACCTGAACCTAACTCCCAGATATAGTTATCTGATTTTTTTTTGCTAATCTTAATTAGTCCGTCAACTATATCATCAACATGTGTAAAGTCTCTTCTTTGTCGTCCATCCCCTACAATAGTTAAGGGTAGTCCTTTCTTCAATTGATCTCTCCATTTCCCGATAACAGCAGCCCAATCACCTTCAAGAATTTCATAAGGTCCATATACATTATAAAACCTAACGATATCTATATTTAAGTCAAAAGTATACTTATAAAGTTTACAGAGTTCTTCCCCTAAATACTTCGTCATGGCATATGGGGATATACTCGGATTATGATGCATTGATGATGAACCTGAGTATATAACTCTTGAGTTAATCTTTTTTGCATATTCAAGCACTCTTTGAGTACCGGTAGTATTAATTTCATAGACTGAAGTTGGATCATCAAAAGAGGGCTGAATCCTAGAAAGAGCTGCTAAATGGAATATAATGTCAAAGTCAAGATTGTAATTACCTATGTTTAGAATATCATCATCGATATACTCAACTTCATCTATATGGTTATCTTTTAATCCAATAGAATAATTATCAATTGAAAATATTTCACAATTTTGAGTATTCTTTAAAAGTTTAATTAAGTTTGTACCTATAAATCCGGCTCCACCGGTAACTAAAATTTTCATATATTGTTTTGATTAAGTTTAATTAAGTTTGTAGCAATAGTCTTGAATGAGTATAACTCTTTAATTCTAAATGAATTTTTTATCATATCGTTAAACTCTTGATCACTTGAGTTAATGACTTTTTGTAATTTAAGAGTTAAGTCTTTTGTAGATTTATATTTGAATATATAGCCATTTTTATCACATAAATCAACTGCACTTCCTACCATATCAGATACAACTATTGGCATTCCAAATTCGAGAGCCTCATTAATAACCAGTCCCCAGGTTTCCCCATATCCTGAAGGTAAAACCAAAATATCAGATTTATTATATAATTTGTTTAATTCTTTTTTATTTAATAATCCAAGGAAGTTTACCCTATCTTTTAAATTAAATTTTTTCACTTTTTTTCTTAAAATAGGTTCTAAATTTCCACTGCCAGCAAAAAGTAATTTTGTGTTTTTTTCATTTAGATTAATAAATGCATCTAATAAATCTTGAGGTCTTTTTTTGTCAATCAATTTACCACAAAAAGCTATAGAATTTGTTCTTTTATTTTTTTTGTGAAATTTTTTATTTAAAGGATTAACAGAATATGGCATAAAAATTAATTTTTTATTATTTACCCCCATACTCTCATAGAATTTTAGATTATTAGTACCTATATAAAAAAAATAGTCTATTCTATTAAACAGAAATTTTAAAATATTTCTTCTTAAAACTTTTTTTATGCCAGAATAATCCTTTTGATGAATAATTGGAGTCTCTGATCTGAGGCCAACTTTTAAACCTAAAATATTAGCAAATAAAATAGTAATTATCATAGTCAACCTTGACCATCCATGACATATTATTAAATTACCTCTACCTGCTAACATCAAATTTAAAAAAATTAGAGGGTTGATCGTATCAAATAATTTCTCTCTTCCTGAAGAATTAAAATGTAAATTTTTCAGAAACTTATAACTAAAACCATCTAGCAAGCCTTTAATTTTCCTTGTTGAATTAAATTCTTTATCAAAATGTGAATTAAGACCATATTTTGAACAATACCATACTTCAAATTCCAACCTATTGTTAAGAAATCTGTACATATCTGAAAAGTATGAGATTGGATGAGAATTTAAAAAAATAATTTTCATGATTTAAAGTATAATTCTTTGTGCTGATTTGCTATTTTATTTATTTTGAAACGACTAGCATTCCTAAATCCATTTATGATTAAAGACTTTCTATATCCATCATCATTAACAATTTTTAATATCCCTCTTCTAATTGACATAACATCAAACGGATCAACAAGCATAGCTGCATTATTTGATACATATGGCATAGAAGAAATATTAGATGTTAATACACAGACTCCAATTAAATTTGCTTCAATTATAGGCATACCAAACCCTTCTAAGGTTGAAGGAAAAATTAAAATATCTGTTAGTCTATAAATATCAACTACCTCCTTTTCTGTCAAAGGGGATGAATATTCTGTAAATTTAATTCTTGAGTCTAATAATTGATTTTTTTGAGACTTATTAAGCTTTCCAATTATTTGGAGTTCTCCACTAATGCCCTCTAAAGCTTGAGATACTCTCTCAATATTTTTATTTGGTGCAGTTCCTATCATTAAAAATCTATTATTAAATTTTGAATCACTTTTTTTAATATTTTTTGAAAAAAAAGTTGAGCTTACTGTTACAGGAATTGTAATAGAGTTGTTGATTTTTCTGTTTAAAAATTTTTCAATATCCAATTTAGTAGCATCTGAAATAGTAATAACTTTTGAAGCTCTTTTAGTAGGCATCTTAAAAAGAAAATATTTTAAAAAAGCTTTTTTTAAATCATTTTTTCCATATAAAGAGACACAGTCAAGAATTGTTATAACTAAATTTTTTTTTCTCATTAACAATGAACAATATGTTATGTCTCCTACAACATGGTTTATATCAGTTTGATTGAGAAAACAAAAGACGATATTACAGATTCTACCAAAAATTCCTTTATTTTTAAATGGGACTTTTATTATTCTAACATTTACTGACTTAGCTAATTCTTTGTACAACTCATTATAGAATATTTCAAGGCTGAAATTACCAATTTTATTGGGGTTTCTAAGAAAGATATTTAAGTTAATTTTTCTTTTACTCATATTTAGTAAATAGAAATTAAGTCTTAATGGTAAGGAATATGATATTTTATTTCTTTAACTTTTCAATATCACTTTTAACCATTTTAATTACCATCTGCTCTAGTGAAGTTTTTGGCTCCCATCCGAGTTCTTCTTTTGCCTTCGTATAATCTCCTCTTAGAACATCTACTTCTGCTGGCCTATAAAATTTTGGATCAATCTTTACATATTTTTTCCAATCATTAATTCCAATAACCTTGAAGGCTAAATCAATAAAATCTCTTACAGAGTAATCTTTTCCTGTAGCTATCACATAATCAGTTGGTTTATCATTTTGGAGTATTTTCCACATAGCTTCAACATAATCTGGTGCATATCCCCAGTCTCTTCTTGAATCAAGATTTCCTAATGAAATATAATCTTGAAGACCATGATGAATTTTTGCAACTCCATCAGTAATTTTTCTAGTTACAAACTCTATACCTCTTCTCTCACTTTCATGATTAAATAAAATTCCAGAACATGCAAAAAGGTTATATGATTCTCGGTAATTGATGGTTATCCAATGTCCGTATAATTTAGAAACCCCATAGGGGCTTCTTGGATAAAAAGGAGTATTTTCATTAGCAGGATTTTCAACCATTCTTCCAAACATTTCAGAGCTGCTAGCCTGATAAAATTTTATTTTAGGGTTAAACTCTCTTATTGACTCTAACACTCTTAGTACACCTAAAGCTGTAACATTACTTGTTTGTTCAGGTGTATTCCAGCTTTCACCAACAAATGATTGAGAGGCTAGGTTATACACCTCATCTGGATTAGAATCCTTCAAGCATCTTAAAAGAGAATTTTGGTCTGTCATATCACCATTAATAAATTTTATCTTATCCTTGATCAATTCTAAATTAGAATAGTTAACATTTGATGATCTTCTAATCATTCCATAAACATTATAATTCTTTTTCAAAAGAAAGTCTGCAAGATGACTTCCATCCATTCCTGTTATTCCTGTTATTAAAGCTGTTTTCATTTTTTTATTTTAAATATTTACAATTTGTTTAAGTTACATCTATTTTTAATATTTATTTCCTATATTTTTAGCACTTAATACTTGTTTTTCATAATATTAAGTGCCCATAATTTAGACCAATGTGAGTTTTTGAAGGGTTTAATTTTTTTATCCTCTTTATAAAGTTTCTCATATAAATTAAACTGAGAAAACCAATTATTAAAGGGTAGTTCAAATCCTTTTTTTCCTCTTTTATAAATTTCTTTTGGTAAAAAATCCTTAAATTTTTCTACTAATAAGATTTTATTAATATTAGAGTAGGTCTTTTTTCTATTTCTAACTGGAAGAACATTTTGAACTAAGTTTTTATCAAGAAATGGTACTCTAATTTCGATTGAATTTGACATTCCAAATACATCTGTATCTCTTAAAAGTTGTCCCTCCATATATTTAGTCAGTTCAAAGAATCCCATTTTATCAATATAATTTAAATGACTGACTTTTTGAAGATCATCTTTAACAAATGAATTTATATAATCTATTATTATTGATTCATCTATTGATAGAAGCTTAGATATTTCTTCAAGTGAGAAAATGCCTCTTTGACTTAAATAGATTCCATAATCATTTTTAAGCTTTAAGTAATCAATTTTCTTTAATCTATTTGGAAGTAATTTCTTAGGTATTAATTTAAATATTATTTTAATTAATTTTTTAGTTGTTATTGATTTATGAACTGGATAACCATAAAAGATTTCATCAGAACCAATTCCACTAAAACTCACCTTTACTTTATTATTTTTTGCCAATTTAGAAACAAAATAAGTGTTAAATCCATCTATTGTGGGTTGGTCCATAGAAGAAATAAATTTATCAATCATTTTTTTAAAATCATTAAAATTTAATTTCTGATGTTTTGAATTAAATTGAAATTTATCAATCATTTTTTTTTGATAGATACTCTCATCATAAGAGCCTTCAAATCTTAATGAGTAAGTTTCTATATTTTTATAATTTTTAGAAATAACAGAGCTGATTATTGAAGAGTCAATACCTCCTGATAGAAAACATCCTATTTTAGCATCAGAAATCATCTGATTTTTTATAGCAGATAATAAATAACTCTTTTTAAAGCCATTGCTTTTTTTTAAAAATATTTTTGATAGATCGAAGTATTGAAAAGTTTCTACTTTATTATTTTTAAATACTCCATAATGACCAGGCCTTAATGAAAACACATCCTCATATAATGTTTTTGGAGTAGGAATATAGCCATGTGAGAGAAAAAGAATTTTTGTCATTTCATCCTTTTTAGTAAAATTTTCAAAAACTCTAGTTTCTGAAGAAATCACAAAATTATTTGATTTTCTATAGTAGTAGAGTGGTTTTACTCCAAAGTGATCTCTTGCAAAAAAAATTTTATTATTTAGAATGTCATAAATAATAAAAGCAAATATTCCTTCAACCTTATTCAAGATATCCTCTTCATATTCTATAAAACCATATAGTAAAACTTCAGAGTCAGTTTTTGTTTTGAACTCATATCCTAATTTTATTAATTCAGCCTTGAGCTCTTCATAGTTATAAATCTCACCATTAAAACTTAAAATATAATTACTGCAATTTGAAACCATTGGCTGGTTCCCCAGATCTGATAAATCAATAATTGATAATCTAGTGTGGCCAATATATATATCATTTAAATGAATAAAATGTTTAAAGTCAGGACCTCTATGTGATAATTTTTCCAAATTTTCATGAAACCTTGAAGTTATTTGATCATTTCCTTTATGTAGTAAAATTCCACACATTATATAGGTTTTAATATTGTTTTAATTCTTGAATAAAAATATATTATAAATATAAAGTGATATATAAGAAGTACTATTGGAATATATGAAAGTAATAATCCTTTATTTTGAAAGATTATTGTTATTGATATTACAACTAAAAACGATACAACTAGCTCATATATTGAAAAATTTAGATGTTTATTAGATCCCTCTAAAACACTTTTTGGGATTAGCCATATTCCATTTAATATTGCTGTAGATAGAAGCAACAGCAATAATAACTCGTTTATTATTATTACATCATTTAACCAAAGAGTCCATATTAGATCTCTAAAAAGGTATATTAAAAGCGCAATAAATAAAGAAAATACTAATGTTAAAAAAACAGCTTTATTAAATAAATTTTTTATTTGATTATATAACTTTTTACTAAAATAATAATTGAACACTGGAGATATAGCTCCATAAATCTGCCCGTTCAGAACATTAATGTAATTTACTAGAGTATTAGTTGTGTTAAAAATTATAAGAGCTTCACTATTAAAAAAGTTCTTAATGATTATAAGTAATCCTTGATTCCGAACATATGTTGAGATAGTCATAATTGAGAATCCAAAGCTTGGGGCCATAAATTCATTATTATTCTTTAAGTTTAAAATAAATCTTAATCTATAGCCATAATTTAAATAGTTATAAATAAACAGATATGTAATTGTCAATAAAGCTATAATTGATAAACTAGCAGCAACAGCAAGGAGGCTAAATCCAAAATATATTAAAGAAATAATTGCAAAGACTTCAATGATATACTGAAATAGATTCAAGAATGTAGTTTTATAAGATTCATTCTCTGCAATGAAAAATGAACACAAGATACCTCGAATCATTTCCAGAAATATCTTGAGAGTAAGTAATCCTAAAATTAAAAGAGAACTTTTTAGAGATATTTTATCAAGACCTAAAAAATCATATAAATCAATCAAATTCCATAATATTATTATAGTAATTATAGAAATTAATGATATTATCAATGTTATAATAATCCCTTTAGAAATTATTTTCTTTGCTTGAATTTTCTTTTTATTGTTGTAAAGAAATGTAAAAGTATTATTAACTCCTTTGTTTATTCCCAAATTTGTCAACTCAAAAATAGCTGGAACTGAATAAAGGATAATCCAATCAGCATATATATCCTTTCCTAAAAAATTAATATAAAATGGGATCAGAAACAAGGCAGATATAGTTCTAACAATTAGAGTAATGATTCCAGCTGATAGATTTTTTTTAACAGGACTTAAGGATTTTAAATAATTTATCAATTGTTGATTATTAAAATTCCACTTTATTTATATCAATATTTTCTTTTATGATATATCTTCCGTCAATAACAAATTTATTGCCAACCAGAGAATTTTTGATCTTTTTCCAGTCATAACTTATGAACTCATCCCACTCTGTTAAAACCGCAACACATTCACTTTTTGAAGCAGCTAAATAAGGGTCGTCTATAAATTGAATATTAAAATTAATTAATTCATCTTTATGTTTATTAGCTAGATCTTTTATGTCATTCTTGATTATAACATAAGAAGATTTAGGATCGTACACTTTTATTGTAAAACCTAATTTAAGTAATTCATATGCAATAAATATTGCAGGAGACTCTCTAGAATCATTAGTGTTTTTTTTAAAAGACCAACCATAAAAAGTTATTTGAGTATCCTCATTAGGTTTCTTTAAATTATCAGTTATTTTTTTGAGAAATCTATTTTTTTGATAATCATTAATTTTAACTACTTGATGCCAATATTCAGCAACTTCATATAGTCCGTAAAATTTACATAAATAAACTAAATTTAGAATATCCTTTTGAAAACAACTACCCCCAAACCCTACCGATGGTTTTAAGAACTTATCTCCAATTCTATTGTCCATACCTATTGCTTTAGATACCTCCAAAATATTAGCACCAGTTTTTTCACATAAAGCTGAAAGACTATTTATTGATGAAACTCTTTGTGCTAGCATTGCATTTGAAGCAAGCTTAGAGAGCTCCGATGACCAAACATTTGTAGTAAGTATTTTATCATCTTTTACCCAGTTTAAGTAAATTTCTTTTAAAATATTTACAGCAGCTTTTCCTTCTTTTGATTCAGAACCTCCAATTATTACTCTATCTGGAAACAGTAAATCATTAACTGCAGTTCCTTCAGCTAAAAACTCAGGATTAGATAAAATTTCAAAATGATAATCTTTATTTAATGAGTCAAAAATTTCTTTTATAGTTTCTGCAGTTTTTATTGGTACTGTTGATTTCTCAATAACAATCTTGTTTGACTTGGAAACCTTTGCAATTCGTTTAGCACATTCTTTAATGTAATCTAAATTTGCTCCAAATCCTGCTCCAGGACCTCTAGTTAGTGTAGGTGTATTAACTGCAATAAAAATTATTTCAGAGTTTATAATTGATTTATCAATTTCAGTGGAGAAAAAAAGATTTTTTCCTCTAACTTGTTTTATTATTTCACTTAAACCAGGTTCAAAAATTGGAAGAGAATCTAAACTTCCATTCCATAAATTAATTCTTTCTGGATTGGTATCAACTAAAGTAATATTTATATCTGGACACTTAGATGCAATAACTGCCATAGTAGGACCACCCACATATCCAGCTCCTATACAACATATATTTTTAATTTTCATTATTTAAAAGCCATGATGAAGATTGGACTTTTTGCCCCATATCATCTATTAATTTTATTTTTAATTTCTCACAAATTTCTCTCTCAGGGATGAGTTGATTGTTTTGGTCACCTCCATTAGAAAAATATAATTTATATTTTGATTCATAATCATTATGAATTTTTTGTATTGTTTTGATAACTGACCTATCTTCATCTATTGAAAGAAAAACTTTGTCTACAACTTTGATATTAGAAACAATTAAGACCCTTTCATCTTCCAACATAAATTCTTTTGAGCCTTTAAGAGATCTTTGAAAATCATTATTCACTATAACAAATAATAGGTCTGCTTTTTCTTTAGATAATTTGAAATATTCAATATGCCCTTTATGAATTGGGTTAAAATAACCTGATACTATAACTGCTTTCTTTTTCATTTTATTCTACTGTAATCATCTTCTATTCTATATATATCATCTTCATCAAAATATTGACCATATTGAATTTCGATAAAGATTAGCTTTTGATTAGAGTCATTTTCAACTCTATGTTTAGACTTTACTGGAATTGTTACATTATCTCCTTTATTATAATATTTATCTACTCCATTGATTGTTACCTTTGCTTTACCCTCTATTATTAACCACAATTCTGATCTGCCTAAATGATATTGATATGATAACCTAGCCCCTGTGTTTACTTCAATGCGTTTGATTTTATAATTCTTTTCATCTGCAATGATATAAAATACTCCCCATGGTCTAATTTCTTTATCTATGTATTTAAAACTATCTTTCATTTTGGTAAAGTATTATATTGGGCTGATTTCCTAAAAATTTATTTGTTAAATAAAAACTTATTTTTCTACTTATTAATTTTTCAATTTTATTTTCAAGTTGATTGATGTATTCAAAATCAAGATCTTTTCCAATGAGAACTATTTCTATATTTCCTGAATCAATACCTTTAGCATAATCTCCTATCAAAATTATTTTTATTATATCCCCAATTCTTTCAAGAACTGTTTCAATTAATTGCTCAAGCCCGAGGTGTTTAAATACAATTTTTTGAAGTATTTCAAACATTGGATGTTCAGTATTAGCTTTATAGTCAATTTTATTATCAGATTTTGATTTGACAAGATAACCAGCTTGATATAAATTATTTAACTCTTTTCTTATAGCATTTGTTGATTCTCCCATCTCATTTGCTAAACCATTTAAATACCCGTGATTTGCTTGAGAGATAAAAAACTTAATTAAAAGCCTAAGCCTTGTCTTTGAAGTAATTAAATTTTCTAACATAATTAAAATCGAGTACCAAAAGTACTTAAAATTATTTTAAAATCAAAGTTTTGTATATTTGATTATTATCAATGTTGTATTTTTTTGTTTTTATTTTTGGTATAATTTTTAATAAAATCTTTAATAAGTTTTTTTTAAAAAGAGGTTTTATTGATGAAGTAAATCATCGATCTTCACATAATTCGATAGCGACAAGATCAGGTGGACTAGTTCTTTATATTACATTAATATTATATACAATTTACTTATACTTTAATGGAAGTCAGCCATTTGATTTTTCAATATTCATTCCAATATCTCTTTTGTTTATTACTGGTCTATACGATGATATCTATAATGTAGATTTTGAATTAAAATTTGTATTTCAGATTCTAGCAGCTAAAATTTTAATTGATCAAGGCTATATATTTAATGAGCTATATTTAATGGGAATTATTGATATTTCCTTTAATCGATTGTTAGCCCAATTATTCACAATTTTGGTATTTGTAACAATTTTTAATGCATATAATTTCATTGATGGTATTGATGGAAATGTTCATTTAGAGAGTGTAAAAAACTTATTTATCATATATATATTAAGCTTTGAGGGTTTTCTTTTCTCTAAGCTTATAATTTTTTCAATAATTATATTATTAATAAATCTTTACTTTAACTTAAGACAAAAAAACAAGGTGTTTATGGGGGACTCAGGGAGTTTACTAATAGCAATTTTAATGATTATATTTAGTTTTGAATTATCTACAAATAAAGTTCAGGGAGTACTCAATCCTATATTCTTAATTATATTTCTATATCCATTGATAGATATTACCAGAATTATTTTAGTAAGACTATCAAATAAAAAATCTCCTTTTATAGCTGACACAAACCATATTCATCATTTGATCAATTTTAAATTTAATAATCACTTAAAATCAAGCCTATTAATATTTATTATAACTTTAATAATACAGTTAATTCTGATTTTTCTGAGGTGAACATAACAATGTCCAGGCATTATTAGCCTCTGCAAAATTTAGATCGATAGCTTTTAATAGTCGGTTACAAGAATTTTTAAGTTCCATTGTGTTGAAATAGGAAAGCCCCATCATGTAATTTTGAAGACCGTCAAGTTCATGACCTGAAAGTTCAACTTTATTAAGATTTTTGATAACGGATTCAAATTCTTGAAGATTAAAATATGCAACTGAAATATTTTCTTTAAAAACAACATTTATAGGGAGTAAACTATCTGCCTCTTTTAAAATTGTAATTGATTCATCAAATTTATTCTGTTCCAAAAGTTTAGCTCCTGCTTTTTCTAGATCTAGAGCTTTAACTGTGTTTTCTCTACCAGCTAAAACATAATAAGCAGCAATATTTAAAATTGGTTGATTTGGGAATAACTTTAATGATTCTCTTGCTACTTGTTTTGGATATGCAGTGTCTTTAACCTTATCCATAAAGTTAGAGATTGATGCCAAATAAACTCTCCAATTAGGCTCATATGGTTTTTCTTTAATTAGCTTAAAATACTCTGTAATACTATCATATTTTTGAGAAAATGTCAAAGACCTTGCATATTCAGAAAAATGTAGAGGATTTCTGGGTAGTAATCTAAAGGCTTTTCCAGAAAAATATACAGCGCTATCAATTGTACCAATTGTATTGTATAGTTTAGCTTTTATTGCTTCAGGATATCCAATAAATGGATTTGATTTTTCTGATATGGCTTGTTCTACATAATTAAAACCTTCAAGTATTGAGTCATTTGCCAGGTAGTAATTTGCCAGTAGTGCTTTTAAAGGGATTGCCGTTATTGATAGATTAGGGTAGTCTGTTTCTACCTTTTCAACAAAATCCCAATCTCTAGCAATAAAATTATTATCATTTAAGTCTGTTAAAATATAATACTGCTGAGTATAAGAATAATATACTTTATATATAGATAATAATGACAAACAACAGATAGATATTAAAATAAAATTAAAGACTCTACTCATTTTTTTGATATTTTATTAATAGAATGCAATTTTAACACGTATAAAAGTGTGAGTAAAAGAGATGTTTGCATTAAAGCTCTATACATAGGAAAATTTAGAGATGCATCAACGAGATATGCAATTAATGATAATATAACTAGAACATACTTATATTCAATTGATTTGGTTTTATTATGGAAATAGCTCTTTTTTATTATATAAAAAATTGAAATAAAAAAAAGTACATAAAAAAATAATCCAATTATATTAGTTTCACCTAATACCTCAAGAAAATCATTATGAAGAACATAGGGAACGATGTAACTAGTTATATAATATTTATCTAATTTTACAGATATTACTTTCCAATTACCTATTCCTGCCCCCATTAAAGGATTTTCAAGACTGTATTTTAACGCTTGTTTATAAAACCGTATTCTTTGAAGACTAGATTCATCCAAATCATCTACAACAAAACTTGAAACCCTATTCTGAATAGTACCTTGATCATCTTGAGCGACATTCGAATTAAATAATAAAAATGATAAAATAAGTATAAATGGTATATATATGTGCTTTAGCAAAAAACTAAGATTTAATTCGTTTCTATTTTTAAAAAGAATAAATAAAACATATGTGGTAAAAATTAAAAACAGAGATATAAAAGATGCACGTGAACCAAGAAATAGAAGATTGGTTATTACTAATGTTAAAATAAACAATGAGATAAATTTAACTAGTCTATTCTTATACTGATGATATACAAGAAGAACAAATGGAATTTTCATTGCCAAACTAGCAGCAGTAATATTTTTATTTCCAGCAAGTCCTTTTAGGAAATTATTAGCAAACTCTAGCTTATAGCTGGTTACACTCACAATCTCAATAACTGGGTATATAGAGACAACAGATTCAATAAGAAGTAAACTCAAAATTGAGAACAATATTAGTTTTTCAGATAAAACCTCATAAAGTTTTAATTTGTAAAAGATGTATATATGTATTAAAAAAATGAAAATTTTGGATAGAGCTATAAGAGACTCAACTTTATTGATAGCAAAAAAATAAGACAATGATGCAAGCAAGAAGAACCCCAAGAAAGATAATCCTGGAAGATTGAAATAGTTAACCTTAAATAATTTAAATTCTTTATTTGATATTAAAATCAAAACCAACCCATACAGAGCCACTAGACCCAATGAAAAGTAATGAGTTATAACATTATCTGTAGCACCAAACCTTGGTGTTAGGGGAACTGCAGCTAAAAGAATTAGATAAAGCTTACTATAAAAACTGTTCAATGTTTTTTTATAAATATAAAAAAAAAACCCCTCCAAAAGGAGGGGTTAATTTATTAGTTATTAAACTTTATAAGTTTATTATCCTAACCATTGTGTTCTATCACAAGTTACAGGAGAGTTACCTGTTGCAGTTGGGTTTCCATCAGAAATAGCTGTGAAAGCCGCAACCCAATAAGATCCCTTAGTACTTGATGTAGCACTACTTGAAGTTACTGTACCAGAAGCAACCATGTTAGTTCCTTCAACAAGTAATCCTTTCATACCATCATTAGCTCCTGCAGCAGAAGAAACAATAGCTGTGTTAGAATTGTTTCCAGCTAATGTTAATGTTACAGCAGAAGAGAATGCAACTGAACCTGTGTTAACAAGTCTTACAGCAATACCTGCTTTCTTACTTGAAGAAGCAGAAAGTGTATATACTGGTGTTGATCCACCTGTTGTACCACCAGCATTTGATACAGTATCAAATAATGCATCAAAAGAGCTAGGAATTAAAGTAAGTGTAGTACTTGACATTGCGTCATCAATTGTAATTGATATGTCATTAACATCAATTGCTATCGGAGAAGTATCCGTTTCAGAATAACCTGCTTTTGATACAACTCTTTGTACAATAAACTGGTTATGTCTTGCGCTAGTTACAGAAGATGCAGCATATAGATTAGATGCATCTATTGCATTCATTATACCACTAGCAAGAGCAGCCTCAGTTGGTGCAGCTTCGAAAGTATAAGATAATTGCGTAGTAGTTCCAGTTTCATCAACTCCCATTGTAAAGTTTAACTGACCAGCAGTAGATGCAGTAGCAGCTACAGCAGTACCAGAAGAAACTAGGTAGTCAATAGTTACATAAGTCTTCTCAAAACCATTTCTTGAAGCATCAATGTTAATACCAGCTGCATCAAGAGCAGTATCTGCATCTAGATATGAAACAAGCTCATCAACAGTATCAACTGTATCAGCGTTGTAAGTATCTCCACCATCAAAAGTTAAACTTTGAGATGAAGCATATGTAATTGTAAATCCTTCACTTGCTGGAAGGGCAACATCAGTTAAAATATTATTAGTTCTATTTACATCAAAGATATATGTTCTAACCTCGTTTGAAACAACGTCAGTATCGTAAGATGTACCTGCAGTACCAGCATATAGGTAAAGAACTACCCAGTGCTCATCACCTGCATCAGCAGATGCTCTAATACTTGCAGAAGTATAGTCTCTTGTGTCATCAAAGTCACCAGGTGTAGTAGTAGTATCAGATGATGCACCACCAATAACCTCAGTTGAAACTTTATCAAACATAACGATAACCTCAGCAGTTGTAGCATTTGTAACAATTGCATCTAGGTAAGTCTTAAGACCAGCCATACCTGAAGTACCTTCATCATATTCACCAGTATCAGTAGATCCATGAACAGCAGCTGTAGTAATAGTAGACTGATAAGTATCAGTTGACTTAACAGCAGTTAAATTGTTGTCATATATATCAACATCTGGGTTTGTAATAGTCCCTTCAGAGTTAAGATTAGCAAATGATAATGAAGTTAATTTTGTATTTCCTGTAATATCTAAGTTACCTATATCATCAACAGTTGATGTTAGTGAAGCTAAGTCAGCGTTAGATGTAACAGATAATGTTCCATAAGTAACATCACTAGATGTACCACTCTCATCAGTTGCTCTGTAAGTGTAATCTAAAGTTAATGCACTTGCACCAGTTGTATTAGCTGTTACACTATTAAACTTAGAACCAGTAAGATTAACTTGAGAAAGGTCAGGAGTATTACTCATATCAATTGAAGTAGCAGTCGCTGTACTAGTTACACTAGAAAGGTTTGCATTTCCATTAGAAAGAGTAATTACATTCCAAAGACCACTTAAAGTTACAGCTGTTAAATCATCAGCAGTAGCAATAGCAGTAAAGTCTGGTAAAGCAGAATCATAAGCGTATGCAGCTTTAGCAGTAGCACTTAATGCGTCATAAGATTTTCCGTATGCTTTTGCACCTTCTGCAGTTACAGTTTCTAAATCTGCAGCTCCAGAAATATCTAATGCATATCCATCAGATACAGTTAAGTTAGCAACTTTTGCATTAATATCAATAGCTCCACCAAAATCTGAAATAGTAAACGTGTTTACTTTACTTACAGCAATTGTACCAGTTGTTGTTGCAACAGCATCTCCTTTAATTTTAGAAATTGAAAGAGTCTGTGGCCCAGCAATTGTTAACGTAAACGGAGCTAAAGTACCTGCAGTATTAGTATCAGTTAATGATCCAATATCTAAAGTACCACCTGTTTTAGTAGTTAAGCTTAAGTTACCACCTGCGTAGTATGCTAAAGAACCTAAATCGATAGAATCAGCTTGGTCAAATGTGATAGCATCAGCAGTTGAACCAGTGTTAATATTAGTTACAGTTGTAAGTGCACCTAAATTAACAGAAGATACATCATCAGAATAAGTATCATCTAGAGTAATATCCCCAGCAGTAGTAAGTGCATCAAAACTATATGCACCTTTTTGCTTAATAGTAATATCGTCAGCAGAAGTTAACTTATCAAAAGTAACTGCAGTATGAGCTGTAGTTAATGCGTTTGTATAAGTAACGTGGCTTGTTACGTTGTAAACAGCGTCTACAACTTTTTGTACATCTGTCATATCCATGTCAGAAGTAATAACAACGTTTAAACCTCCACTAATAATGTTAATTCCATTACCAAGCGCAACAGCAGCTTGAAGTAATGCCTTATTAGTTACGTTTAGCGTTCCAGAGTAAACACCACTTCCTTCTAGAAGTTCTGTTACATCTAGTTGAACAGCAGCTAAATCAGCTTTTAAATTAGCTATATCAGCTGCAGTAACAGCAGTAGCTAATGAAGCTTGAATCTCATCTACTTCAGCTTGTAGAGTAGCAAGACCAGCTGTCAGGGCTGAAAAGTCAATTGAACTAGCAGCACTATTTGCAGCATCAGCAGATGCTTGAGCAGCAGCAACCCCTGCAGACAGACCACTTATTGTGCCTGAAAGCGAGCTAACTTGACCTGATAAAGACGCTAAACCGTCAACTTGAGACTTTAACGCACTAATTTGAGCATTCAAATCGTCAAATTGATCATCGTAATTTTGACAACCCACAAATACAAGTGATGCTGCCAAAAGGGTTAATAATCCTTTTTTCATTGTTTTAAAATTTAATTTATATTTAGTTTGTATATTTTTCATATGAACGTTCATGTTTACATAAATAATGTACACACACATGATAACAAATACCATGCCATAATAAATCATACTTGATTAAATTACTGAAAATCAATTATATATAAATTTTAAATAAAATGAAATTAAATAAAATATTATTACTTTTTTTAATCACAATATATAGCTGTGCAAACGAACAAGAAATTGTTAATTGCAAAGCGTTAGTTAATGACAACAATGTTTTTAATATAGATGGAAATATCTATTCTGGAATTTGTAATGCATACTCAGAAGATGGATTAGTGCTTGAATCTAAGTATTACAAACAAGGAAAGATATATAAGGTGGAAGGATTTCACTACCCTGGTGGTGAAAAAAAATTTATAGGTTACTATAAAAATGATCTTCCAAATGGAAAGTATAAACAATGGTGGGTAAATGGGACTCTCGAAAGGAAGGGTAGAATTAATCAAGGATTTTATGTTGGTAAATGGAAAATTTATGATGATAGGGGGATTAAACTCAAAACTATTTGGTTTAACAGTAAAGGTCAAATTGAAAGAGAAGTTTTAAATTAGAAGTTATGAAACAAAATATATTATTCATTACAATTTTATTTTTAATTAATGTATCATGTCAAAATCATACTATTATTACAATTGATACTCATGATGACATTAATGTTATCAATTTTACAGATAGTTTAAACTATACTATGGACACTGAAACACAAGTAAATCTTCCAAAGATGGTGGCTGGAGGTCTTGATGTTGCTTGGTTTGTTGTTTATACAGCTCAAGGAGAGCTGAATCAGGAGGGCTATAACAAAGCCAAAGAAAACGCAATTGCAAAGTTTGATGCTATAGATAGACTTGTAAATGAATATGCTCCTGATCAAATAGAGCTTGCTTTAAATTCAGATGATGTTAGAAAGATATATGCAAAAGGTAAGAAAATAGCTATGATCGGTGTTGAAAATGCTTACCCTATGGGACTTGACACAGCAAATGTTAGAAAATATTGGGAAAGAGGAGCAAGATATGTTTCCTTGTCTCATAACGGCCATAATCAGTTTTCAGATTCAAATACTGGAGAGTTTGATAATACTTCGTTACATGGAGGGTTAAGTGATTTGGGAAAACAGATGGTAGAACTTTTAAACTATTATGGGCTTATGATTGATATTTCACATCCTTCAAAAGAGGCAATAAGGCAAATGATAGAGCTAAGTAAAGCCCCTGTAATTGCTTCTCATTCCTCGGCAAGAGGGCTAAGAGATCATCCTAGAAACTTAGATGATGAGCAGCTCAATTGGGTAAAAGAAAATGGTGGAGTTATTCAAACAACTGCCTTAGGGTCTTTTTTAACTGATCGTAAAGATCCTCCGCCTAATATGGATGATTTTATGGATCACATAGACTACATGGTAGATAAAATTGGAATTGACCATGTTGGAATTAGCTCTGATTTTGATGGTGGTGGAGGAATAGAGGGATGGAAGGATGCATCAGAGACAATGAATGTTACAGCTGCTCTAAGAGAAAGAGGTTACAATGAGTCAGAAATTGAAAAATTATGGGGCGGTAATTTGCTTAGAGTACTTGATGAAGTGCAAGAAATAGCTGCAAAGTTGCAAGCAGGAGAGTTATAAATCTAGTTTAAGACCTAATCTAGCTATATTAAATCCTTTTCTAGTAACATACTTTGATAAATTACTTTTTGGATCTAGCATCATGTTAGTATGGTTCATATGTATGAAATAAACCTTGCTTTTATCCATAGTTGATAAATTATTTAAAAGACTTATAGTTTCACTAACTAGTGGATGTGGAATTTCACTAATATCTCGATTTATCTCTTTTGAATCATAAAATGTTGCATCCAAAAGTAAATAATCATATTCTTTAACAAGTTCTATTAGGTTATTACCCCACTTTTCCCATTTATCAATATCAGGTATAAATAAAGCCTTTTTGTTTTTCCCTATTATCTCATATGCCGCTGTCTCAGAGTATTCATCTCTATGTGGCACCTTTATTGG